>Ga0172379_10001688_pt1 | contig 42649 bp, 31 predicted proteins | sample GrowelOW334metaG_FD_119756 | JGI IMG/M metagenome (GOLD analysis project Ga0172379, IMG submission 119756) | Groundwater microbial communities from an aquifer near a municipal landfill in Southern Ontario, Canada - Groundwater well OW334 metaG | ecosystem: Environmental > Aquatic > Deep... | reverse complement strand
TTTGACGGTGGTGCGGGTCCGGCCTTCATGATCGGTCACATGGATGGTGATGCTGTAATCGCCCAGCGCCAGTTCCAGCAGACGGTTTTCCACCCGGTCGTCAACGGCCTCCCGGCCGGCCTCAATCGCCTCGGCAAACTCCGGATGCTGCTGTTTGTAGTTATAGAGCGATGAACGCGAAATGTCCATTCTGGACGCAATCTGACCGTCAGTCAAACCGTCGGCTGCAAAACCCATTGCCTGTTCCGGAAAACTTTCGTCGTACTTTGATTCAGCCATGATACCTGTCTCCTGATTTTTTATTGTTTTTGCGTTGTCGCGCTGTCGCAACTCGCGTATACCTATAGTAAATTTGTCAACAGAAAGGTGTGTGGCATGGGCATAAAGCATTTGTATAAAGGACATTACGCGGCATGAAATTGCAGTTGTCAATCACAAAGAAAATAAGATTCGGAAGGCGTAAAAACGAAGTCCGGCCCATGAATTATAACAAGGATGGACAGGATAAGCATATAAACATTTTGGGCAATTAGCTATTTTTAACACCTCAGGCCAGACCCCGCAGAAAAACAAAGTATGTGATAAAATATGTTCAGATGAAAACAAAGTGGACAGACCAGGATGTACCAGGCATGATAAAAAAATGAATATTGCTTGACTTTATCTTAATTTGCATCATAGTATGTCCATATAATCTGGACATACTATGACTAAAATTAAAAAACTAATGACTGGCGGCGCTGAACTGAGAGGCATGATATCAGAGGATATCTTTGACTATCAACAGTTGACCGGCTGCCTGACCGAATATCGCAAACCCCGGGACAAGATCAGCCAATTGCTGGAATCCGGAGAAATCATTCGTATCCGCAAAGGGCTTTATACCTTCGCCGAAGCGTTGCGCCGCGGCCCGATATGCAAAGAGCTGCTGGCGAATCTCATTTACGGACCATCATATCTTACCGCGGAATATGCCTTAAGTTATTACGGACTGATTCCGGAACGCGTCACGATCATGACTTCCGTCTCCACTGGAAGTTCATGCCGTTTTGAAACGCCATTCGGCATCTTTACATACCGGAAGATTGTCGTTCCGTTATATGCCGCCGGCATAGTAATTGAACAATCAGGCAAGACTTCTTTTTTGATCGCTTCGCCGGAAAAGGCGCTGGTCGACAAAGTCTGGCTGGACAAGAGTTTTCCCGGAACGACGGCTGCCGATTATGAATCGTATCTGCGGGATGATCTGCGTCTGGATTTTGACAATGTAAAGAAATTTGACTTCCGGCGTTTACAGAGCATCGCCCTGGCATGCGACCGCCCGAAAATCCGGCGTTTATGTGAATATTTACAAACCATCATGGAGACCAATCATGAATGATGCAATCCGCGGCATGCTGGATTCATACCATTGTTCCACCAGCGACGACTACGTTAACGCTTTGCGGGAAATTATTCAGGAACTCGCACTGCTTGGATTGTGGCGGAGTAAATTTTTCGAACATGCCGCGTTTTACGGCGATACCGCGCTACGCATACTTTATGGCCTTGACCGTTATTCCGAAGACTTGGATTTTTCCCTGCTGGCTCCCAATCCTGAATTTACGCTGAAAAACTATGGAGATGCGCTGAGGCAGGAAATCGGAAGTTTTGGCTTTCATGTCGATTTCGCAACTAAGGAAAAAGCAAAGTTAACCAACATTGATTCAGCATCCATCAAAGCAAATACCTTAAAGCAAATGATCCAGATTGAAGCAGACTCAAGCCAGTTGGCAGGCATCCATCAGGGGCAGTCTCTAAAAATCAAACTTGAAGTCGATATCGATCCGCCGGGAGGATTCACCACGGAAAGCCGCTATCAGTTCCGGCCTATCCCTTATGCAGTCAGAGTGTACTGCCTCCCTGACCTTTTTGCCGGGAAAATGCATGCGGTGTTATGCCGCAAATGGAAAAGCCGCCAGAAAGGCCGCGACTGGTACGACCTGGTCTGGTACGCCGGGCACCATCCGCAATTGAACCTCAACCATTTGGAAATCCGGATGCGCCAATCCGGCGGCTATACCGGCCAGGCATCCCTGTCATGGGAAACGCTGCAAAAAATGCTGAACGAAGCAATCGAACAGGTCGATATCGAACAGATTCGTACCGACGTTACTCCATTTGTCCGCGATCAGCGCCAATTGGAACTATGGAGTAAGGAATTCTTTACTCAAGCCATCGCTAAAATCAAGCCGGAGCAGGGCGTTCCCGTGCTTGCATTTCGCGCAACATAAAGCATGTTAAAGCGAATCCATTGCGGCAGGCGGTCCGGACTGGTTGCATGAAGAAGCCTCCAATATGGGAGTTAAAAGATTAGAGCCTTTGAAGCTAATTAATGAACAATGTTTCATCGGAAAAGGTTAAATTAAAGCTTATTTCCAAATTTTGTGACTGAAAATATTAAGATAAGACGTGTAAATAAACGATAAATCAATGAACATATGCACAAAAAGTGAAAATAAAGTGGACAGACCCGAATGGAATGACAAATATAATTTTATCTATATTGAACATTATTGGAGACATAAGAATTATGAAGTATAATATCAGTATATTTTTGCTGCTGCTCACAATGACCGCTCAGGTAATGGCTGATGGCAAAATGTACTGGCGGGAAAGCGTGCCGCCAAAGATTCCTTATCAGCGAGCGCTGATTCTTTTCAAAGACGGAACTGAAACTCTCGTTCTGCAGAGCAAGTATGAGATTCCGAAGATTGAAACGAAGGCGTCATTGGGCTGGGTGGTTCCAGTTCCATCAGAGCCGCAAATTGCCAGTTTGCCCGCGGATTTGGCAAAAGACATTTTCGGGAGACTTAGTATGAATTCACGACCTGAAGTGACACTCTTCGGAGATATTATTGTTTTAGTGCTGCTTCTGGGGTTAGTCGGACTTTCCGTCTTGACCATTCTGTTTTGCCATTTTTCATCTGTTGTTCCCTTGCCTGGATGGTTTATGCGAAACAGAAGCAAACTGGAACGGCTCTCCTTGTATAGTCTGCTTCTATGCTTTATCGTGGGCTTTTTCTTCTTCATTCTTCTCACTCCACTTAGCGCTTCGCCTGGTGTTGATGTGATTAAAGAACAACGTGTTGGCATTTACAATGTTAAAGTCGTAAAATCTGCTAACTCCGACGACTTGATTGCGTGGCTGAATAAAAATGAGTTCAAATTCGGCAAGGAAGACAAGGCTGGATTTGATTCTTACATTTCTCGGGGTTGGTGTTTTGTGGTGGCTAACATCAAACCAACCCAAGATCAAAAAGAACAGGAGATCGTATCAGAAGGCCTGGCTGCTCCCCTGATTCTTCGTTTCTTTCATATACAACCGGTCTATCCGGTTGTCTTGACGGGAACAGGAAACCATGATACCGAAATACTGATATATATGGCAACTTCATCGAAAATGAACTGCGGAGATCGCCTCACACTCCGGTTCGCAGGAAAAATTGGCGAAAACATCCTTAACCATTTGGCGATGGAGACTGAACCAAAAGATTTTTTCAAGCCGCAAGATTTGGCTTGTTCATACCTCTGCAAGTTCAGGGATGTTTTACCCGCGTCCAAAATGACTCAGGACATTACGTTTACCCCGGCTTCCGACAATACGCCATATCAAGAGCATATCGTGAAATGGTAAAACTCCGTTTAAACTTAGCGGTTGGATCACAGGGTTGATCCTAAATTCCGCAATTGAGTTTCGTCGAAATAACTAAATTTGCAGTAATTCCGACTGTTCCATATCCCACGAATTCAATTGCGGCGCAGTGTCATTGTCAAAACTTCTTTTCCTGTGTTTGCTTGGCATATATTTAGCTTGACGGTCTGAATATCAATGCAATATGCCGATCCGCAGATAGACCTGACTTCAAGCGTTTCTTTGTGAAAAAAGACGGATAACTTGCTGATTGCTTGTCAACTTGAGACCGGGGGAATTGGTATTAACCGGAAAATTGACGAAATACATACTTTTAAAAGGAATATCTGATTGCTGTTATCTGCCGGTTTTTAATAAAATTTGCCTTTGACCAGTTTGTTCTTAATGAAGGTGGGCGAGGATATCGGCATAGAATTTGCTTTCTCTGCCACTGATGGCGAAATATCAAAGTAAAGCCATTGCCGATGTCCTCGCCGTAGCGCTGCTACGACTATGGCATCGTCAACAGTCTTATTTTCTGTTCAACTCATACTTGAACCAGGAGTAGAAGGAGTCGGCGAACTGCAAATAACCTTCTTTGGTCGGATGACAGCCGTTTGAGGCTATGAAGATTTTCGTCGGATTTCTGGCGTTGATCTGCTCCTCCTCTTTCGGATAGTTATTTTCACAATCTATATTGACATGAAGCGGCATGATGAACAGATTCTCTTTTTCACGTCCGCCGAATTTTTTTATTAAACTCTCGTTGTAGCGGTGCTGATTTTTCCGGTACTGCCATCTTGTCTGTCCGCATTTGTAATTTTTACCGAAAGCATCCTGGGACGCCGCGGGCGGCGGGACTAACGCAATCGCTATTTTCGTGTCAGGCGAGACTTCCCGGAATGCGCTGATCAGAGTGTCGGCAGAGGCGAATATCGCCGGAAGATTCTGGTCGAACCTGGCATCGTCCAAAGAGAAGATATCATTTATGCCGAGGAGTATTGTGATGTAGTCGGGGGCCCTGCCGTTGTTATTCCTGTCGCAGTAGTTTTTGAAATCCAGAACAACTTTACCGTCTTTCCTGACCAGGAAGGGGCTGTTTTTGAAAACCGGGCGGGGTTCCCCGGGATCTTCAAACTGGGTGCAATATCTTGCCCAGCCCCAGCCGCCTCTTCCCTCGTGAGCGGCAATGCCCTCTTTCACCGGAAAACCGGAAGAACTGGCGGTTCCCACAAATTTTACATTCAGGCCATCTTTTTTGAAGAGGTCATAAAGTTCCTGCGGATAAATTGACGCGGCAGTCTGGCTGGCGCCCAGCAGCATCACGCTGATGTCTTTGCCTTTGCCGGAATCTTTCGGCGAGACGTAAACCGTCGCCGTCGCTTCCGCGAGCAGTTTTGAAGCCGCATCATACACTTTTATGGTGAGCGGAAAACTGCCGGCATCCTTGTCCGCCGGGGTGAAGCGCCAGCGCGCCTGATCCTGTCTGCCGTATTTGCAGTCAACATCAAATTGCAGTTGTTTTATATCAGGCACAAGAACGATGTTATCAAAATAAACATTCAACTCTGTTCCCGGCACCGCATAAAGCGCCGGCGGCAGCAGGAGACGGACATTATTCCGGGCGGCATCCTGTACTTTCGCAACGGGATTTCCCGTTTGCGAATAAAGTTCAAGCCCCGCCATACATAACACAACCAGCGCCGGAATCAGCAGTTTTTTCACTATTTATACTATGGAGCCGTTCAGTAATAACCTCTATATCTTCGCGATTCTCCCGGATGCCCTTTGTGTTTGCCGGTTCGTCAGATGCGACTCGCCGGCAATTCCTGGAACCGGCCCGGGATACTTCGCGAAACCTGTAACGCATATTTCTTTACAACCTCTGTCAGCCTTTGATGTACAGCAGGCGAATTTCGCCGGGCGGAACATCCAGAGTTAACATTTTTTCAGCTTTTAACATTTTCCCGCTGCGCAAATCTTTGATTTGAGAAACCTTGTCCAGCGGCAATTCTATGGTGGTGGCGGTGTTTTTCACTTTCAGGTAGTTGCCGATTAATAACAGCATCTCATTGCCTTTTTTCATTCCCGAATAGGTGAATTCCTGATTGGAGCCGGCCGGCTCCAATACTTCGCCGTCCATAATCAGGTCTTCATAGGGGGCGATCTCCGCCAGGGCTCTGGCATGATAATAAAAATCCAGCGGCGTATCGAAATCATTGTAGCAGAAATAAGTAATCCCGCAGGCCCCGTTAAGCAATGCTTCCAGTATCATCGGCTCCATCTTCGAAGATTCGAACTCCCCGTAAGTTCCGGCGGACAGCCATGGAAGAATTGCGTTCTTTTTCATGAGCTGATAATTTTTACGGATGGAGTCATGAACATTCTGAGCGCGTCCGGCAACATACAAACTCGGCTGCGCCTGTTTGACATATTGCGGATAAATCTGGTTGAAATCGACCACCAGCAGATGCACCGGAACTGCCGCGTGATGATTGTACGAGGCCACCAGCGGCATTTTCGCGCCGGCGCTGCCTTTCTCCACGGCCTGGTACAAATCTTTCAATGCTTCCGTGCCTTTCTCTTTCAGGAACACATCCATCGGTCTTCCTGATGCTTTGCAGGCTTCCCGGCAGGTGGCGCATTTGGCGGCATTGAGGGCTCCGTTATACCAGCACTCAATGTCCCAGAAGACGTAATCCGGTCTGGATTGCCGGACATTTTCAGCAACCCGCGCCATCTCGCCGTCATAAAACTTGCCGCGATATGAAGGGCAGAGATCGGAGTTCTTTTCACCGGCAATCTGGGAGAACAGCTCCTCGCCGGGCTTGTGTCCTTTGGCCATAATGTGGAACGGCGACTCGTTCATCACTATCGCAAAACCTCTGCCGCGGGCGTCGGCCAGAAATTTGCGGCACTCCGCGGCGTCTTTCGGGTTCCAGTTCCGCGGAAAACTCGAAACGGCATTGAAGCCAAGTTTACCCCAACTGTCAAAAAAGTCCGGCCAGTCGAGAGCCGCGTTTTCCGTCATCCAGGCCAGACTGATCTGCAGCCGTTTAAACGGCTTGATTTCCGAAATTGCAATTAACTCCACGGGCACGCTTTGTCTTAATGTCGGTTCTCCGTCACAAAGCACATAGAACACCGCCTCCGCTCCGGCCGCCGGCGGCTTGACCGCCTTAAAAAAGAACATCGGGGTCTGCGCCATATTCTTCACGCTGACCAGCGGCAGCGTGAGCCTAGTATAATTCATGCCATTGGCAGTGATTTCTTCCTGTTTTACCGGTTTGGGAGATTCCAGCACGATCCCGGCGGGCAGTTCCATGACTAGCCGCGCCGGCTTGCCGGCGGCGGCTTTGTCGCGCATATCTTTTATCATCAATGCATTGGGCGTTGTCATATTGGTGGACACCGCCAGTTTGCCGATGCGCGGCGTGACAATCACGCCTTTCATCGGAAAATCTTCCGGCGCACCGGCATAAGCCTGGTTGAATTCCGGACTTTTCTGTTCCGCCGGAGTCGCCTCCATCACCGCCATTTCATCGGCAAAAACCGAATCGGCCTCGCCGGTGATTATAATTCCGACATACCTGATGTCAGCTTTGACATCCAGCATAAAAGGATAGGTCCAGGCAGTGCCGTTTTCTTCCAGATAGAAGTATTTCCTGAAATCGCTTTGAGCTTTTTCTCCCGGCATCAGCTTCTGCATTGAAGCCGTCCGGTAAAATTTTTTGCCGTCCTTTGACACCAGGACTTCAAACTTTTTCGGGCACGGCAGCACATGCTGGCTTTTTCCGCCGAGACAGCGAATGACCACCCGGTCAACCGGCTGCTCCCTGCCCAGGTCAATCATGAAATTAACCCCTTCAGTCTCCTTGTTGTAGTACCAGCCGACAGCTTTACTGTCAAACCAGATGGTATCGTCATTGCGTGAACTCAATACTCCGTCAGTCAAATCATATTCATCAGCGCCGCCGGGAACGGTAAGGTGATAGTTCGGGATTTTGGCGAATATCACTTTCTTCCCCAGGGCTAAATTAGTTCCCCTGGTTCTCTCCGCCCATAATTTGCGGTTGGCATCCGCCAGTTCCCTGCCATCAGCGGCGGCAAATGAAATATTGCCGAACAGCATTGCAACTCCACAAAGACACCAGAGGCCATTTTTTAACATAATCATATCCTTTTTGCATAAATTGATTGTTGTTTTGATAAACATAATGATTTAATTAGAATGCCGTTCCGCTGTTGGGAAAGCCGAATCCTGCTTTCAGCGCACTGTACGAAGCATCTTTCGCGCCGGCGTCATCCGGCGTTTGAGACATTTCCCAGTATGTTTTCTCCTCCACATGGCCGTCCATCAATACCAGTTTGGCTTTGCCTCTGGTTCCGATTGCGGAAGTGGCGTAGGACGCCCGCGGATCGGCAATGTCGTGACGGTAGGCGAAATATTGGGTGAAGTTGCCGGCATAGGAGTTAGTATTTTTCGAATCTCCGGCAAAAATCGTCCGGGTCGGCGTCTTTACCGATGAAAGCTTATGCGCGTTGACGACATATGAACCAAAGCCGCCTTGCATGCCAAGCAGATAAACGTTTGCTATATAATGCGTATAGGTATAATAGCCCAGAGTGTATTGGCCGAAGCCGACCGGCTCCGAAGGACAGGACATATTGCCCCGCAGTACCCAGGCGCCGAAATACCCCAGATTGTAGCCTTGGGCAAATACTTTACCCGCATCGTTTCTGCCGGACAGTTTTTGATACCAGACGCCTATCGACGTGTTCGTGCTGGCGCCGTCGCGGGCCTGAACAATCCATTCCTGGTAATCCACGGAGTACATCGCCTGGGACAGTCCGATCTGTTTCATATTGTTGGAACAGGTCGAAGATTTGGCGCGTTCACGGGCTTTGCTGAGCGCCGGCAGCAGCATTCCGGCGAGTATCGCGATGATCGCGATCACCACCAGGAGTTCGATGAGTGTGAAATTTGAGGCCTGTCTTTTCATGATAATCTCCCTTTCTTTTTCAGTTTGTTGTCAATAAAGTTAAACGTTCATTTTCCTGCATGGTGGATTCGCGTTCGATGATCCTGCCGCCGAATATCTGCCGGCCCGGCCTGAATTCATCTTCCAGCAAGCGCTGCGCCGCAACCCGTCCGATTTCCTCATACGAGAAATCCATGGTGGAAAGCGACGGAAAGAAACAATGGTTGTAACCGGTTTCATAATCGGCGATGATTTTCACGCTTTCCGGCAGACCGAGATAGCGGTTCAATGAATGCTGCGTCCGCAGTTTGAAAATATAGCGGGGGTCCAGCAGCAATGCGTCAAATTTATTATTTTTATAGAAGCCGGCAATGACCCCGGCAATAGTTTCGTCAGAAGCATCAGACGTATTTACCGCGGCGGCATAACGGTGTCCGCATTGCGCCAGCCCGGCTTTGTAACCCAGCAGCGCCGGGTGGTCTTCCTCGTCAATATTGCCATGCGCCAGCGCAATCCGGCGGCAGCCCCGTTCCGCCAGGAACTTTACGGCCGATCCCGTTGCGCCCAAACGGTCCACGGTTAAGACAAACCAGTCCTTCAAACAGTCCGTATAGATTTTATAATCGCTGGTCTGAGTTTCGACAAACGCGACTTTACAGCCGCGTTCCTTGAATAGCCGGAACAAACCTTTGTACCAGTAGCCATACGCCAGCACTTTACTGTCTGAATTGATGAAATCCAGCTTCCGCCAGTCAATATCATGCCAGTTGTTGGTCGGCGAGACCGGCACGGTCACCAGTCCGCAATCATATTCAAATGCTACTTGAGAAGCCCCCTTGAGTATCCGGCGGCTATTCTGCGCCATCGCGTCCGCGAAGGTCTCGCTGAGAAAATCCGCGCACGGCAGCAGAAACGTGATTGGAACATCAGGCTTTTTCACCTTCTGCACAAATGAACCTTTGCCGGGGCTGCGGCGAAGCAAGCCTTCCTCCACCAGCCTGACCATCACCCGGGTCATGGTGGTGCGGGCCACTCCGAATTCATTGCATAATTCATGTTCCGTCTGAAATCGTCCGCCTTCCGGCAGACTGGCCAGACGCTTGCGCAATGTTTCAAGTATTTGCGCCTGAATTGTTTTTCCGGCAACCGTTTTCATCAGTAAATCCCGTTCAATATTTCTTTGTGTACACAAAGATTATAACCCGGAAAAATCTCTTTGTCAATACCCCGCCCGGAAAAATAATTTGAAAAGTTTTGAAAGAAAAGTTTTGAAAAATGTAATTGCCGGGATAAACACAGGCTCATTTCTTCAGAGACTGCCATGGACCGGAAGCCGGCCAGTGCTTCGGCACTGGTTTTCCGGAACGCAGATTTTCAATTACGGGCATCAAAAAACGCTTGATCATGGTCACCGTTCCGGCAAAATTCTCAGGCGCCGATACGTTCCGCAGTTTTTTCCGGAACGCGTTCCACTGAATTCTTTTTTGCTCAATAAATTCATCGGAAAATGCCGTAATCTGTTCCGGCAAATGAACATTGCGCCTTTCCAGCGTCCGGCGCACGGCATCGCGAAGTTGTGATCCGTCAAAGTCGCACTGTCCGGCAAGCAGCCAGATGTCATAGAAATCTTTCATCCGGCTGTTCAGTTTTCCACGTTTCAGCATTGCTTCGAATTTTTCCGCAATGGTGCTTTCCCTGCTGTAGCAAAACAGATTGGGCGCAGGCGAATTCAACATTACCGGGAAAAAATGTTTTTGCGGATCGGGATAAACCGCGTCGCCGAAGCCGATGTCCATTTGAACTTTCAGTGCCGCCGTATCCAGCATGACTGGAATTCTTGCTCTAACTCCCGGGTAACCGGCATCTTCCGTTATCTGTTCCACGGCGATGTGTTTTCCGTCGAAAATCAGGCCGTCGTCATCAGCGATATCAAGTTCACATATTGCTCTGACGATTCCGGCAATATTCTCCAGATTGTCGCTGGTGCGTCCCAGCATGTCAATATCCATCGTCGGACGTATTTCCGGAGCCTGCCACACCCGGAGCATCAGAGCTCCTTTCAGGATAAATTTGTCAGCATGGGAAGAAACGCTCAACCGGTACAGGAAGCGTTCCATGCAATAATATTTCATTGAATGTCCGGTTTTCCGCGTTGGCTTTATTCAACAGTTTCTGCCGGATGGACATTGCGGCGTTTTTGAGTTTTTTTACGGTCATTGTATCGCCTCGAGATAAGGAGTCATCACTTTTTCAACGCGGCAGATTCTGCCGTATTTAACCAGGTCATCCGCATCAAAGTGTTTTCGCTCTTTGTAGAGCTTCAATGCTTCCAGCACGATATCCATGCCGAGTTTATTTCTGAATTTGAAGCAATCGGCCAGAGTTTTTTCCGGACTGTAAACGCGAATCGTAATTCCGTCGCTTATATGCTCCTCAATCCCGGACTGAAAAGCCTGGCGCGAGAAGTGGTGAACCGATATCGGCAACCCGGATATTCTTGGCGGTTCCATTCCCGTTTCAAGCGCAATATTCACTTCGTGCGGAATCTGCGTGGTGATTTCGTGAAACGCAAGCGCGGAAATAAGACAGATCACCCCGTGCGGAACTCTGGAACCAATGACCGCCAGATCAGGATTCGCCAGCGGCGGAAGTTCCGTCAGCCGGTAAATGCCGCGGGAAAATCTATCAAGAGTGCCATTTTTCAGCAGCGCCCTGAGTGTTCTCTGAGATATTCCGGCGGCAATCGCCGCAGAGCTCCGGATAATTCCCCCCTGTTTCCGGATTATCCTTACGGCGTTTTTTGTCCTGATTTCTTTCATTGCGTATAGTTTTACCATTACTTGTTAATATCTATAGGTAATTATATACTTTATTTTGAAAAAGTCAACCCCATTTTTATACTCGTTTGAACATTAAACGCGAAATATCAAGGCGATTTCATTTCTTGATATTTTGCGTCCAGGGATTGCCGTAAATGCCTTGAACAGTGCCGTCCGCGAAAAGCACGTTGCCGAAATAACCGTGATTATTGGCTTTGTCATACATCAGCGGCAGTCCGGGATCGGATTTTGTGTTTAACCCGCCGATGTAAACGTAATCCACGATTTCTTCAGTTAACGGCTGAGGGTCTTGTCCTTTGTCTGTTTTTGTGCTTGGGCAGGTAAAAACGGCATAATCGGTCAGGTAACCGTATTTTCTCAGCACCTCAAACCCAGCAGCACCGCCTGGCGAAGGATAATTTCCTGCATAATCCGCTGCGTATTGGCGGAACGCAAGCATAAAGCATTTCAGGTTTGAAGCACAGGAAATACGTCTAACGATTACCCTGGAATTTATGTGCGCTGGAAGGAGCACACCTAAGATAAAAACAATGCAAAGGAGCGTACAGATACTGCATGTTATTTTGTCAACTCTCTTTTGTTTACGCAAGAATAATCCTGTAATTCCGGCAGCAATGCCAATGACAGAGCAAATAAAAATTCCGATGCCTGCAGACGCAGTAATCGAACTGTGATAAAGCAGAAACTCCTCCGATAAAATATACATGCAGATAGTTACGCCGATAGTTAAAAACACGCAACATAAAGTTGCAGATAAACAGACAACGCTTGCCCGTGAAATTATCTTATTACTCATATCTTTACTGTTTTGTGGTTTAATTCTGCCGCACCACAGAATTTATAGTGTTTGCGGGAATAGTCAAGCTGGCAATATTATTCTTAAACGGGCGGTGATTTTCCGCCTTTTTGGCTTGTCTCCGTTTTTATGTGTTGAAATCGTGCCAATACTGAAATATAGTACAACCGGTTTCGGAAGGGGACTGCGGACTGTTTGGCGGTCCCTGAATATTTTAGGGAATTAAATATACTATTAAGGATAATTGCGCTCCTGTCAGCAACGCTATTAAAAATCAATAAATGGACTTTACAATTAAAGATGTTTCAGTATTGCTAACGAGGCCTGAAAAAGAGATTCAGAATTTGATAAAGGCGAATGAGATTCCTTTTCAAATAATCAATGATAAATACTTTTTCAATAAACAGCAAATCGTGGAATGGGCGTTAATCCGGAATATTCCGATTAACATCTCGAATCATGGCAATATGAGCGAATATCAGGTCAAGGCGTTGAATACGATCCTTGACCGGGATTCTTTCTACTATGACTGCGCGCTCACGGAAGACTCCTATCTGGAACAGATGCTGGGCATGGTTCATCTTGACGCGAACGTTGACAAGGGGATCATCATTCAACTGCTGAAGAACCGCGAAGCCCTGATGAGCACGGCCATCGGCAACGGGATCAGCCTGCCGCATCCGCGGATACCGCTGATGGTCGGACGCAATCCGCTGATCAATTTCTTCTTTCCGCAGCGCCCGCTTGATTTGAAATCGATTGACGGCAAGCCGGTGCATACGATCATTCTGCTGGTCTCCCAGACCATTAAACAGCACTTGAGCCTGCTGGCCCATCTGAGTTTTCTGCTGTCGCAGGAAACGTTCCGCGCCGCGCTGGAAAACCGGCTCAGCAATCAGGATCTGCTTGATATAATCAACCATATTGAGAGCACGAGGGGCGCATGATACCATGGATCTGTTCTTTTATTCTTTAGCAATTCAATTGTCCGCCTTGACCGCCGTGGTTCTGCTGCGCAGCAACCGGGCGGCGTCCGCGGCGGCGCATCTGCTGCTGCTCGCCGGCCTGATTGCCGGATTTGTCCCCACGCTTTCCGCGCTGATCTTTTCCGCTTCGCCGGCGCTCAGTTTCAGCATTTGCGGAATGCCGCCCGGCATGTTCCGGTTTGACGCGCTGGGGCTCTATTTCCTGGCGATTGTTCAACTGGTCGCTATTCCGACCACCATTTACAGCTATTCATCGCTCAGGCATTATATTGAAAAAGGCAAATCGGTAAAACATTTGCTGACGGTGTATCCGATACTGCTCGTCGCGACGCAGTTGACGGTGGTCTCCAACCACTCCATTCTGTTCCTGGTCTGCTGGGAATTGATGAGCACTGCGGCCTATCTCGGGATGATCTACGAAAAAGAGAAAAAGGATGTTCAGGTCGGCAGCTTCTATTATCTGGTAATGAATCATGTGGTTGTGTTTATTCTTTACATCTTTTTCTTCCTGCTGCACCGTCAGGCGAACAGTTGGCTGTTCAGTGACTTTCATGTTGCGCCGGACACGGGCGGACTATTCATCCTGCTTTATGCGCTGGCGCTGGTCGCGTTCGGCATGAAGGCCGGATTTATGCCGTTCCACTTCTGGCTGCCCCGGGCGCATCCGATCGCGCCGACGGTCTTCAGCTCGTTTCTTTCCGGGATCATCATTAAAACCGGGATCTACGGTATTTTCCGGACCTTTCAGATGCTTAACCCGACGCCGGAATGGCTGGGCTGGGCGGTGCTGGCGGTGAGCATGATCAGCGCGATATTCGGGGTCTGGTATGCGCTGGCCCAGCACGACATCAAACGGCTGCTCGCGTATCACTCGGTGGAGAATATCGGGATCATCGGCATCGGCATCGGCATCGGCTTTATCGGCTCGGCCTACCATTCGCTGCCGGTCCAGGTGCTCGGTTTCGGCGGCGCGCTGCTGCACACGCTAAACCACGCGATTTTTAAAAGTCTGCTGTTCATCGGCAGCGGCGTGATTTATCAAAATCTGGGAACGCGGAACATTGAACTGATGGGGGGGCTGGCGCGGCGCGGCAGATTTTTCGCGATCCTGTTTCTGACCGGCTCCGTCGCCATCAGCGGGATTCCGCCGCTTAACGGCTTCATTTCCGAGTTTATCATCTTCAACGGTTTTTTCACCACCGCCCGGGAATTGAAAAATTACTATCCGCTGCTGATGCTGATTTCAACGGTCGGCCTGGCGTTTGTCGGCGGCCTGGCGGTCGCCTGCTTCACCAAGATCAATTCGATCATGTTTTCAGGCGATGAACGGAAAGAGGTAAAACATTTTCACGTTTCGGTTTATGATTATCTCTCGCTGGGAATTTTCGCGCTGCTGTGCGCGGCAATCGGCTTTTATCCGCAGCCGTTTGTCCGCGTGGTCAATGACGTCCTGAGCCGCTCCTTCATTCCGGACAGCGCTTCGCCGGCGCTGCTGAACATCAACTGGTTCTATATCAGTCTGATTTTCCTGGCGCTGCTGGCCGGATTCATACTGATTTATCTATGGAAATGGTGCATCAACAAAAAATACGGCAGAAAAAATTCGCCCGCCTGGGGCTGCGGCTACGAGCGGCTGAACCCGAGAATGCAATATACGGCGTCCTCCTTCGCCGACCAGCTTAACACCATTGCAAGAACCGTACTGGGCTATCACAAGAAGACGAGGCCGCCGGCGGATATTTTTCCCGCCAGGAATAAATTTGAAAGCCATGCGGATGACTTCGTTGACTCAAAAATAATTCTGCCCTGGTTCAAGAAAATCAACGCCTTTATTTCGCGGATCGAGTTGCTGAATTACTCTGACATACGGTATTACGTCGCGTTCATTCTGGTAATAATTTCAATTTACAGCCTGATAGGTTTCTTATGGATTTAAACACATTGGTCCAGGGCATTGTGGCATTGCTTGCCATTCTGATTCTGTCCCCGCTTTTTGCGGGTGTGATCAACAAGCAGAAAGCGTTCTTCACCGGCAGGATCGGCGCGCCGGTCATGCAGCCGTACTATGAGTTGAAGCGGCTGCTGCGGAAGGAAACGATTAACGCGAACAGCTCATCGTTCATCAGCGACATTTCCCCGGCCATCAATCTGATCGCGGTCATCGTCGCCGCGGCCATGCTGCCGGTCGGTCTGGCGAAGCCGCTGATAAGCTTTGAAGGCGATATCATTTTATTCGCTTATGTGCTGGGCCTTGCCAGGTTTTTTCAAATCCTCGCGGCGATGGACATCGGCAGCTCCTTTGAAGGCATGGGGGCGTCGCGCGAAGCCACTTTCGCGGTGTTCGCCGAGCCGATTTTCTTCTTTACCATCGGCAGCATCGCATTTGCGGACAATCTCACGTCCATCTATGATATTTATCATTCGATAAAGCTGAACAACGTCACGTACATCGTGTTTATCGTGGTCTGCTCGATTTCGGTTCTGATCCTGGCGGTCACGGAATGCTCGCGCATGCCGATTGACGATCCCAATACGCATCTGGAGCTGACGATGATTCATGAAGTAATGATCCTCGACAATTCCGGGGTGGATTTATTCCTGTATCAATATTCCAGCTATGTCAAGCTGTGCATTTATGCCATTGTCGAAGCATCGCTGTTTTATCCTTTCGCGGTGCAGAACAGCTATGTCGCAGTCATAATTTTTCTGGTTGTCATCGCGGCTTTAGCCACGACACTGGCGGTGGTCGAAACGGTGACGGCCCGGTTCAAATTGAAATATGTTCCGCAATACCTGCTGTTTGCCACGGCAATCGGGGTATTGAATTTACTGATTTATACATTTACAAAATAGAAAGCAGTTATGCAAAACGTTCTGAGTATAATCTTTTGTCTGTCGCTGTTTTATCTCGCGGTCACGTCGCGGGTGAAAACGTATGTCACGGTTTTGCAGCTTCAGGGCATCATCCTGACAGTGCTGCTGCTGTATCCTTTGATCGACCATTTTTCCGTTCCCGCCTTAATCCTGCCGGCGACGCTGTTTATCGTCAAAGTCTATCTGATTCCGAAATATATCAAAAGAATCCTGCTGGACCTTGACATAAAACGCATAATCGAACCGACCATCCAGCAATTCTCCTTTCTGCTGCTGGTGATTTCCACCATGACGGTGATATTTGTCGCCACCAATATTCTGTCTAAAAGCACGGAAATAGAAACCATCCCGTTTGCCAGCGGCTTTTCGGCGGTGGCGGTCGGGATGTTTATCATCATCTTCAGAAAGAAACTGATCATTCATGTCGCCGGATTTCTGGTGCTGGAAAACGGCATCTTCCTGTTCGGCTCCACTATCGCGTCCAAACTGCCGATGATGATTGAACTGGGTTCGCTGCTGGATATTTTCGTAGTGGTTTTCCTGATGGGGATCGCGCTGAACAAAATCAGTTCGACTCTCTCCGGCTTTGAAGCAACCGCGCTGAGGAGGCTGAAAGACTGATGTTATTACTCGCTATTTTACTTCCCTTAATCTCGGCGGCGGCATGTTATCTGGTCAAAAGCATCCGTGCGCAGTATTATCTTTCGCTGGCGGTAAGCGTGCTGCATCTGGCATTTTCGTTCAGCTTGTTCATGGGCTGGTACCGTCCGGGCGAATTTATTCTGTTCAGCGCGGATTCGCTCAGCCAGTTGATCCTGCTGGTGCTGTCGAATGTTTATTTCTGGGTGGTGCTGGTCTCCTTTGCCTATTTGAGGAGAACGGCAATCTCTCATTCGGTATCCGGGAGAAGATATTATTTCCTGCTGCTCAACTTTTATCTGTTTGCCAATACCGCCGCGATTCTCAGCAATAACTTCGGCATGTACTGGGTGGCCTCGGAAGCCACCACGCTGAGCGTGGCCCCCCTGATTTACTACTACCGCAATGAAGAGGCGCTGGAGGCGATGTGGAAATATCTGTTCCTGGTTTCGCTCGGCATCGCCTTCGCCTTTATCGGCATTCTGTTTCTCATGCTTTCTTCCAACGGAACCGTGCTGGAAGGACGGCAACTGTTTTTTGACGAGTTCGCGAAAAATTCGGCGCTGCTGAATCCGATCTGGCTGAAGGCGAGTTTTATTTTTATCTTTGTCGGGATGAGCACGAAGATAGGCATTGCGCCGATGCACTCCGCCGACGTCGACGCGACCAGCAATTCTCCCAGCCCGGTCGCCGCGCTGATGGCCGGTTCGCTGCGCATAACGGCGCTGCTCGGGGTGATGCGGATTTTTCAAATCGTCACCCCGTCGTCTGTTCATGATTTTGCGCGGACGATCCTGATCATCGGCGGCCTGTTTTCGCTTTTCGTCGCCTTCGTTTTCATGTTTAAAGTGAAAAATTACAAGCGGCTGCTGGCGTATTCCAGCGTTGAGCATCTGGGCATAATCACTTTAGCCATCGGCATCGGCGGGCTGGCGTTTGTCGGCGCGATGTATCACATTGTCTATAATTCGATCTGCAAAGTAGTTCTCTTTTTTATCGCGGGCAACGTGCATCGCGAATTTAAAACCAGGGAAATCGCCGGCGTCAGCTCGGTGATAAATTTAATGCCCTGGACCGGCTGGCTGTTTCTGCTGGCGTTTTTCGCCATCTCCGCCATTCCGCCGTTCGGCATCTTTTTCAGCGAACTGATGATTTTCGAGGGCATGCTCTTCTCCGGCAAACCCTGGATACTGGTCGTCACCATGTTCTTCATGCTGTTCATTTTCATTAATATGGGCCGTGCGCTGTTTCAGATGCTGTACCGGAAAAGCGAGCATGAAGTGATCCTGAAAGAGCCGGAGCGTTTCGACATTACTCATTTCGCGTCAATTGTGCTGCTGATCGCCGTGATCGTTATCGCGGTTGTGTCGCCGGATGTTCTGCGGGAACATATTTTAAGCATTTCAAAAGATTTCGGGATTATATTATGAGTTCATTACAAATACAGAATAATCAATGTTTCCGGCTGGATGAAATTATTTTTTCAGATAAAAATGATTTCCTGAAGACTGTTGCGAAGCATTTAGCCGGCGGCTTCAGAATGATCGGACTCTTCCCGCCCGACAAGCGCAATCCGGGCAAAATCATTGCGGTGCTGGCCAATTCCGGTTCCTCCGAGCTCTGCATTGCCGGCGGCGAATTTCCCGCGGATAAACTGGAATTCGACAGTCTGGCCGCGTCATTTCCGCAGACTAATTATTTTGAATGCGAACTCTCGGAGAATTACGGTTATACCCCGCTCAATCATCCGTGGCTGCGCCCGGTGAGAAAGCAGAATGTGATTGCGGGCGGCAAGCCGTATCAATTTTATAAACTCGAAGGGGATGAAGTCCATGAAGTGGCCGTCGGCCCGATTCACGCCGGCGTGATTGAACCCGGGCATTTCAGATTTCAGTGTCACGGGGAACTGGTTTACAATCTCGAAATAAATTTAGGTTATCAGCATCGCGGCGTTGAAGCGCTGTTCCGGGAAGCCGGGCCCGGCCGCGGAATCATGCTGGCCGAATCAATCGCCGGGGATACCGTGATCGGCCACACTTACGCGCACTGCAATGTCATTGAAAGCCTGTCCAATACGCAAATCAGCCTGCGAGCTCAGGTCATCCGCTCCATCGCCGAAGAACTTGAACGGATTGCCATGCATCTGTCCGGGCTTGGCGGCGTTTCCAATGACATCGGGCTGGCGCTTGCCGCGTCTTCCTACGGCAGGCTGCGGACGCTGGTCATCAACAGCCTGGCGGACTTGTCCGGGTCCAGATTCGGGCGCGGCTTGTTTGTTTACGGCGGGGTGCGCTTTGATTTTGACCGTGAAAATATAAATAATATAATAAAAAAGTTGAACACCGTAAGAAGCGACGTAAAGGTCATCAACGATTTCCTGTTTTCTTCGACCGGCGCACTGGTGCGTTTTGAAAAGACCGGCATTGTTTCCCAGGATTCGGCTTTAAAAATCGGCATGGTCGGACTGGCGGCGCGTTCCTGCGGAATTGAACTGGACACGCGCATCAATTATCCATACGGCGCTTACCGCTATTTCCCGGTTTCGCAGATAACCTTGTCCACCGGCGATGTCTTTGCGCGGTCCCGTCTGCGGGCTTTGGAAATTGATGAATCGCTCCGCTTCATTTTTGAACAGATTGAGAATCTTCCGGATGGCGGGATCAAAACCGCCGTCGGCGCCGCCGAACCGGAATCCGGGGTAGTCGCAATAACTGAAGGCTGGCGCGGCGAAGTCGTTCATATTGCCGTTACGGATGAACAGGGCAGGGTCGCCCAATATAAAATTAAAGATCCGTCATTCAACAACTGGTACGGCTTGAGCCTGGCGTTGCGCAAAACCGAAATTTCGGATTTTCCGCTGTGCAACAAAAGTTTTGATCTGTCCTATGCCGGCCATGATTTGTAAGTAAAATATCGGGAGAGTGGTGATTCTATGATAGATGCAGTAAAACTGAGAATACTTCAGGGCGATCCCATCGTTCACGATGTAAAAAATGCGAACCTGCCCAAATTATTTCGCGGGCTGCCGGTCATTGCCGGCAAGCCATGCCCGGCGGGCTGCGATAAATGTGCGGCGGCATGTCCGGTGCGGGCCATCACGGCGGACCCGGTAAAAATCGATCTGGGACGCTGCACTTTCTGCCCGTTATGCGAAGAGGCCTGCCCTGAAAAATTAATCCACTACACCAATAATTATCATATCGCATCCGATAAAAGAGAGAGTCTGATTGTCACTAAAGACACGCAGGCGATCACTTCCGCCAGCGCGGCAAAAAAAATCCGGGATTATTTCGGCAAGTCGCTGAAGCTGCGGCAGGTTTCCGCCGGCGGCTGCAACGGCTGCGAACTGGAGCTGAATGCCTTGAACAATGTGAACTTTGATATGGGCCGCTTCGGCATTGAATTCGTCGCCTCCCCGCGCCATGCGGACGGCATTGTAATTACCGGTCCGGTCACGCGTAATATGGCGAATCCGCTCCAAATCTGCTATGAAGCGGTTCCCAATCCTAAAATAATCATTCTCGTCGGAGCCTGTGCAATTGCCGGGCATGTCTTTGAAGATTCGGCACAAGTGCAGCGGAAATTCCTTGCGGAAAATAAAATAGACCTTTACGTGCCTGGTTGTCCGCCGCATCCGCTGACCTTCATCACCGGCATTCTCCGCTTCATCGGCAGATGACCGTTATTTCTTTTCCGGTTTGTTTTTCAGGATGACTTCAAATACGAGTGCTGTCGGCATTCGTTAACCTTTAAAATTTATTTTCATTATTTTTTGCTGATTTTTTTCGTTCGGCTGTTTACAAAATCAAAATTGTATGATACAATAGTAAATAGGCAATATCATGGAGCCAGAATAAAATGTATGACCCGGACTCATTGAAACATAAAAAATTCGGAGATTTCTTTTTGCAGGAAATCCGGAATGGGAACTATCATACCGGTGAAAGGCTGCCTTCTGAGCGCGAATTGGCCAAACGTTACAATCTTGCCCACATGACCGTGAACAAGGCGCTGAACGGGCTGGTGGCTCTGGGATACCTTGAACGTCGTCAGGGCGACGGCACTTATATAAAAGAACGCGTCCTGCCGAAAACGGCATGCCTGATACTTGATTATAAGGATGACATCCACGCGCCTTTTCCAAATATCATGCAGCGAACATTGTTTGAAGCTGGCTTTATTGTAACAGTTTTTGACAGCCATATCATAGCCGAAACCCCGGCGTTGTTGAAAATGTACTTGAAGAATCCTCCGGAACTGCTGGTTTTTGACGGATGGACTGGATTTCCATTCAATCTGTTGAAATATGTTCCGGAAACGACGAGGAAAATCATTTTTCACCGCTGCGAGACGAAGCCGGATTTTGATGCTTCTTATGTGCTGGCAGATACGGAGAAATGCGGCTATCTGGCGACAAGACAGCTTGTTCTCTCCGGCAGGCGGCGCATCGGTATTGTTTCCGAACTTCCGCAGAGCGAATACGATCAGCCAACGCTGTTCAAAAAAGGTTGCGAGATGGCGCTGTCTGAATTTAAAATCAAAAATGCCATTTTTCTTGAGCCCAAACCGGTATGGGGACATGAAGAAATGTCCATTTCAGAAAACGACGTGATGGATATGGTACATGGCGAAAACCGCCGTGATGGAATCCTTGCGCTGATGGATGCGGAACTTACCCCGTTCATTAATGCCGCTAATAAATTGGGGATTTCGATTCCTGAGCAACTTGCGCTAATCGGCAGATTCAACACGCCATGGGCTGACCGGTACAAATTGACATCCACTGATATCCAGCCCGGCGTGATTGCTGCAAGCATAAAAACGGTTTTAAATTCAAAGGAAAATCTTACTATTATGATTGATCCCGAAATAGTGTTCAGAGAATCCTGTCCGCAAACAAATGAACATTTGACTTTTGACAAGATGATGGTAAAAGAGTCGAACAGGGTGCTGAATCGTGAACCAGGACAATTAGCAGTTACAACAAAATAAGTGTTTAAAACAAAACGGAAAGGTGCAACATGAAAACAAACGGTCAAACGGAAAGGTGCAACATGAAAACAAATGGTCTTCAAAGTGGGAAGCGAGTCGCAGTAGCATCGAAAGGATTTACGCTCATAGAACTCTTGGTGGTGATAGCTATCATCGCAATCTTGGCAGCTATGTTGTTGCCGGCATTGAACAAGGCGCGCGAAAAAGCACGCAATAGCCAATGCAAAAACAATATGAAGCAAATCGGTTTGGCAACGATGTCTTATCTCAATTCGTATAATGAAATGATGCCGATTTACGGTGCGTCCGTGAACCGGGGATGGGCGGAGATGTATATTGACATGAGTATACTCGGCAGCGGCAACACCGCTCTTCTCGGCAGGACATACAAACAACTGCAGTGTCCTAGCGATACGGTGACGCGTGCCGAAAACATTCTTACTAGTCTTGCCGGCGAAGATCAGCTACGCCGTTGCTCTTACGCCGCCAGCCGCGGCTATTGGTCGTATTACTGCGGATGGCTGCACAATACCAAGGGCAAATCAATCAAATTCAATGAAATTAAAAAACCGTCATCGTTTATCATGTTTGGCGAAAAGGCGGATCCGTATAATTTTGTTGGTTACTCGGGTCAGAACGCCACAGGATACGCCGAAGGTTATTCCCAGCATAGTGTCAATAAACTAGACGGCAATTATACTTATGCTGATGGTCATGTGAATTTTGTTCCATTCAGCCCAAGCGCCGAATTTCAGAATTCCTGGTCACGTAGTGGCAAATTTGAAGATCTCAGTGCGCGTTGGTGATAAATAGTTTGGTTTCTTATTCATATATTGTACAGAAGCGGTACTGAATATCAAGAAATGAAGGGGTAATACGGATTTATTACTCTGCACCGGTTTGAATCTTGTGTTTACTGCCAACCCATACTGCATTTCCATATGTTAAAATTTTTCAAGTATCAAGAAACAAGGAAACGCAATCGGGTTGGAGCGGCACAGAATATATTTGGACATTGGAAAGTTCTGTACAATATAATTAGGCGTAGCTTTTGTCAATAAAAAATCTCAAAAATATATAAGGAGGTTCAGAAAAAATGATGAAATATGAACAATCAAGCAAGCAAGCAGTCAGCTCGGCAAAAAACGTTTTTTTAGTGGGGAACAACTTTTCTAGACTAAATCTTCACAAAAGAATAATGTTTTTTGCGACGGCGTTGTTTTGCACAGCCGCTATCGGGGCGATGCCCGCGCCAAAGCGTCAGGCATTGTTGAATTTCGGCAAGCCTGCCGAAACCGCCAATTATCAGGTGAACCCTGGAGTGACTAAAAAAATAGTCAAAGACACAAACGGTAATAACGTTGTTGAAGTCGCGGTTGCGCCATTTTCCGAGCATAAGAATCAATGGCCGAGTCTCGGAGTGACCGTCGAATCGATTGGTGTCAAACCGTGGGACTTGAGTAATTATTCCTATATTGAAGTAAAAATTCAAAAGATTTCCGAAGGGTTGGCCACGGTTTCCTCTTTGCTTTCTTCGCTCCAGACCAACGAAGGCGGCGCCAATTTCGATTATTTCCAGATTTTGATTCCAGGCGGAGAAACGATTGTGCAGCAAATTATGCCCGGCGACATTGTCAATCCGGCCAACGATCCGTCGAATTTGCGATATATCCTTTTTACCTTTCCGGCTACCTCGAAATTGGAAATCTACCGGCTTATCAGCGTCGAAGGCATAAATGATCCGGCTTACAGTTCGCTGATGGACACTTTTGATAACGAACTCAAAAATATTGTAGGCAATTTTCAGGCATTAAAACAAAAAACAAAAAAGAATTATCCTGATCTTGAGCAGAAGTTGAATGAGATTCAAAAGTCGGCAATTCAATTTTCTACCAAAGGTTTCTCAGGAAAATACAATCTGATTCGGAAACAATTGGTTGAATTAAATTTGAAAATCAATGCGGCTTTTGTCGCTTGGCTAGACAGCGATCTTTATTGCTGGAATTTGCCGGTCAACACCGTTCTCGATGACCAGCAAAAGCCTGGAGCTTTGAGTCCGGAAGTGAAAACTTTGCAAATTGATATGGCGCAAAATGAATATCGCGATGTCAGTTTTATGCTGACCTCGGTGCGCAAAGACTTGAATTTGAGTTGCAAACTGAGCGCTCCGGAAACACTACGAGATGCCTGTGACGTCTTTTATACCGATTATTATTATAATTATCAGCACAAATACAATGCTGGCGACCTGATTCAGCCGTGGACGGGTCCATTGATGTTGCCGGCTGGCGATGCACGCGAAGTACGGGTTCGGGTAGGCGGCGGCGATCTGCCGCCGGGGAGTTATGATTTAAGTTTGGAGATTCGCGACACCAAAAATAATGCCGCAATAACTATGCCGGTCAAAGTTGTTATTCGTCCGATAAAATTGGTTCAATATCCGGATAATTACGGTTACGCCGCTTTTTGGGCGGGCAATCAGCCTGAAGTCGACCGCCATTTGGACGCGATGACGGCGATGAAGCGTTATGGTCTCAATGTGGTTGAAGTGCCGCCGGTATTTTTAAATAAGGTGACTTTTGATTCCGACGGTAATATTGCCACATTCAATGAACAATTTCTTGATTACTGCGTCGGCGGCGTTAACAAAATGTGGCGGTCATTACCGGGAGAGCAAAAAATAATTTTCCAGCTCTTTTGCCATGTTCCGCCGGATATGCCGAAAGATGCATCGCTGCATAATAAGGCATATGTCAATTGGATCGGCAAATTGGTCGAAAAAATGCGTTCTTTTGGCTTGGAATACGATCAATTCTGTCTGTCTTTCGGTGACGAAGCGAGCCAGGCACGGTTGCTGGATAATGAAATTCCATGCGCAGAATTGGTCAAAAAACATTTCCCTGAAGTATTGACCTTTCAAAATTCGAGTCAGGTTTTTTCCGATGAGGCACTGAATAAGCGTTACTTTGCCGCGTTCGATATTCTGGCGCCAAATATGGATTCGATGGAAGTCAATCCGTATTTGTATCCGGCTGCCATGACATCCGGAAAGCTCAAATCGACCTATCTTTGTCGTCACATGGGCGGGCTATTGGTTGACGTTTACGCATATTATCGGGTGTATTTGTGGCGTTGTTTTGATAAGAAAATTCCATCCGCCGGTCTGTGGACATTTAATGCTCAGGAAAGCGGCTTGTTCCGCGAAGACCAGAATATCAATAATGTCGGTTCTTCGCTGGTTAACTTCAACCGCGCAGGTAAGACAGTGACTACCCGGCGGTTTGAAATTTACCGCGACGGTATCAACGACTGGCGTTATTTGTTGACGCTTCAGGCATTAAGCAAGCAGTATCCAGAGAAAAGTCAGGAAATCAACGATTTTCTGAACAAGGCGGTGCTTGAAGTTTTGAATAATAAGGCGGATAAGTCACGGGCGGAAAAAGTCCGGCTGCGTTTGGCCGATAAAATTCTTAAAATTAGTGGAAAGTGACCGAAATGCTGAAAATTCCCCGTATCATTTATAATGACGATTCGTGCAGTCTTAGTATTGTCGATCCGCAACTGCACAACAAAGATAATATCTCCCGCGTTTTTGATTATCTGGATAATACTAGAATCGACCGGATTTGCTGGAGCGTCTATGGCGCATGGGCATCGCAAAACTGGTATTCAAACCGGATTGAAAATTACTTTGATCTGGCAGAGAAGACTATCGGATATTCTTCGTCGCTGCTTAAGTATAATTTGATGTATGCGCTGTACAAGCAGAACATTGATTATCTGCCAATTCTGATTGACGAGTGTCATCAGCGTGACAAAGAGTTTTACGCTTCGTTCCGAATGAATGATTGTCACCTAAAAAGCGAACCCGACGGTGCATCGGCTGCGCTATTCTGGCGCAACAATCAGGATAAACGGCTATGGGAAATAACTATCGCCAAGAGTTATTACAATGCTTTACTTGATTATTCCTACCCAGAAGTCCGGGATAATGTTTTCAACGCGATTGATGAATTTGTTTCCCGTTATGACGTAGACGGCATTGAATTGGATTTTTTGCGGCAGGAATGGGCGTTCAACCCCTCCGAAGCATGGGGTAAACGGCAAATTCTGACTGATTTAATTGCAAAAATCCGTACACGCCTGCAGGCAGGCAACGTTACCGGCCGTGTTCCGGGCTTGATGGTGCGAGTCCCGGCCACCGCATCCGGTCGGGTGATGGGAGGATTTGACCTTGAAGCGTGGATGTTGTCCGGTCTGGTCGATCTTGTGGTCGGAGGAGTGCAGAATCTCGATTATTCGGTCGATTTAAATGAAATGACTGCCATGGGGAAAAAATATCACATTCCGGTTTTCGGCGATATTGAAGCCTTTCCGATATTGACATTTACCAATCAGACCGAATTAACGAGTGAACAGTCATCGCCGTCTCATAACTACAATCCTGAGTTTAAGATCGGAGAGTTGGAGTGTGCGGTTTATGCGCTTGCCGACATCTTGCTGAATCATTGCCGGGTCGACGGATTGTATATGTTCAATTTTCCCTGCTGGCGCAATGAAATCATTTTGAAACATACTCAACATTCTCCTGCCGAGATGGCGACGTTCCAGCGTTTGCTGACAAATATCGGTAGTGATACACTTCCGGCAGGAATTGGCGAACGTTATTATTTTTGGACGTTGACGCCGGTTTACGCCGAAGCGTTGCGTCCGGCGAAATATCATCAAACTATACATTTGCATCTTGGAAAACAGCCGCAGGCAGAGGAGCAGGTGATTTTTTCAATGCGAATTTATGCTGCTCCGAATCCGCATGCATTATTGCCGGAAATTTGCGACGATTTGAAAAAATTGCTGCATGTCCGGTTGAATGGACGCGAATTGCCTGTTTTGTCAATTAATTGTGTCCGGCAGGCAGCCGGACTGATTCCTTCCGGTTACACGATAGGCGATCATGAACTGTGGAGTTTTGAGTTGTCGGGAGCAGCGCTGGGGGGGCCGAAGATTTCTTTTGAGTTTGAAATGCCAGATTATCCGCGCGGCGGTACTCCCTACATTTATATCCATGATTTGCAAATTTGCCGTCGTAATTATTGATTGTTTGTCAGGAGCAGTCAGCGTTGTCGGCAGAGCAATCGATTTTCGGTTGGGGAAACTGATTGACCGGAATCCTTGGCACGGTTCATTGAGTTGTCGTGCAGGTTCCGTTTTTTGTAATCATCACTCGTTTTGGCAAAAAGGTTTCCGCTTTTCTGAATCCGGCGATGTTGAATGCGCCTGAGAAGACGGCGAACTGCAGTTCGTTGTCAGCTTCATTGAAGAAGTTGATGCTTTGCAATAATCACGATAATATTCTAAACTATTACTCGTAAAGGAACAAACAAAATGTTTATAGACATTCACGCCCACGCATATCGGAGGCCCATTCCATTCGTGGTGCAATTTTGCACTGCGGAGCAGGTGCTTGAACGCTACGATCAGGCCGGAATCGAACGGGGGGTACTGCTCCCCATTGTCAGTCCTGAAATTTATCTTCCCCAGGCCAATGAGGATATTCTCGATATGGCGAAACAGTACCCTGACCGGTTTATTCCATTCTGCAACATCGATCCGCGCGCTCTGACCAATTCGGCGGATGCGCCGCTTGACCGTCTGCTGCGGCACTACCGCGATCAGGGCTGCAAAGGACTGGGCGAGGTGATGCTGAACGTGCCGGTCATGCACCCGATGGTGCAAAACCTGTTCAAGCACGCGCAGGACGTCGGGCTGCCGGTGATCTGCGACGGCTCCGATGTTGTGGGCGGCGATTTCGGCTTGTATGACGATCCCGGGTTGCCGCAACTGGAACATACTTTGCAACGTTTCCCGAAGCTCATCATGCTCGGACACGGTCCGGTATTCTGGTCGGAGATAGGCCGTCTGGAAACTCCTGCCCAGCGGAAGACGACATTCAATCCCGACGGTGAACAGGTCGGATGGAATCCGCCAGGCGGTCCGATTAAAGAGGAAGGCGTAGTGCCAAAGCTGTTCCGCCGGTATTCAAACCTGTATGGTGATTTGTCCGATCCGTCGCCAGCCAATGCGCTGGCCCGTGATCCCGAGTACGGCCCGAAGTTCCTGAATGAATTCCAGGATCGTCTCATGTTCGGAACTGACATCTGCGGTTTTGACACGCCATTTCCCATGGTTGATCTTCTCATTGAATGGCGAGACACGAAGAAAATCAGTGAGCAGGTATTCAATAAAATTGCCAAAGAGAATGCCGTGAAACTTCTCGGCTTGTAAGGTGTAGAATGTCTGGAAAAGAAAAAACTATGGGATTATCGAACAGGACACGCTATCAGCCGGTGGATAACGGCTATGAAATTATCGGCAGCCGGGAGTTTTTCAACCGGACGCTGTATGGTGCGCATGCCAATGATGACCTCCAGGAGCGGTATTTTACTTTTGCCGGAGATTTGCCTCTGTTTATGGGGGCGGTTACCGATTGGACGAAGAACAACTGGGGCAATTACGCGAAGAGCGGAGTCTTGATGAGCGGGCTGGCTTTAGCGCCAGGATTGAAAATACCCTCTTTCTATTCTCAAGACGTTGATGTCAGTTCGCACTGGTTTCATAATTCCGAGGATATTGTCGCGGTGTTCCGCAACGGCTGGATGGAATACGAGTTCTGTCAGTTCTCCCCCTGGTTTCCAGTCGTCAAAGTGAATATTTCCGTATTTCCATTGATGCCGGAAGACGGCTTTCTGGTTCATTACAGGATAAAAACTGATCAGCGGATAATTTTCTGCGCCGGTTTTGGCGGAATGACTGATTTTATCAGCCGCCTGGAGTATCCGCAGATTAAAGCGCGAAATTTCAACGCTTCCGATTGCGAAAATAACAGCGTAAGCTGCGGCAGAAACCGTGCATTGCTGAAAGGAGCCCGATGTGACTCAATGTGGATTGGCTCCAACTTCAATATGGAAGTTGAAGCTGGCGATGCATTATCCTTGCAGGATTGCGCTCCCGGCATGTTCCTGAAAAACAAACCCGCGGCAACTGCTTCCCAGGTTGTTAAAATGTCCGCCATCATAGATGCCGGAAAAGAGTTTGAAGGCTTTATCGTAGCTGTCCGGAATGCAGATGAAAGTGTACTGGATAAATGGCTGAATCTGGAAGCTCCGGTGGAATACCTCAAGCAGCAGATTCATGCTAAACAATCGGGTGTTACTGTGAACACTCCGGATGTAATGCTCAATCTGACCGTGCCGCCCACGATACTGGCGATGGACGCTTCTTGGCATAAGAATATATTCTATCATGGAGCGCATGCTTATCACGCGCCGTTTCTGGGCTGGAGAAACTGGTACGGCCCGACTGTCATCGGCTGGCATGACCGGGTGGAGAACGCCATTAAAGCCCATTTCACCGAAATAATCAAAGCTGTTCCGGGAGCAGAAGCTGTCTGGTATGACGGCAAAGACCGGCCCGATCTCGATCATGAGGGCTCCCAGTACCATCAGATCAGGAACAGTATCGGTTTTATTCCCGCCAAGCTGGGAGGGAATGACATCTACAATATGCAGGAAGTGGCGCTTGATATGCTTTTTCATCATCTGGAATGGCAGGGCGGCCTCGATTTGGCGAAAGAGCTGTTTGACGATATAAAAGGCGTTCTCGACTGGGAGGAACGGATTCTTGATCCCGACCAGGACGGACTTTACCAGAACTTTCTAAATACCTGGATATCCGACGGGCATTCCTATAACGGCGGCGGTTGTGCTCAGGCCAGCTCCTATAATTATCTGGCTAATCTGATGATGGCGAGAATCGCTAAAAAACTGGGATATCCTGATACAGTTTTTAAGAAACGCGCTGAGAAGATTTTGAAAGCAATTCAGGAAAAATTGTGGCTGCCGGCGCAAGGAGTAATTGCAGAATTTATTGACACCATCGGCAATAAACTTGTTCATCCTTCGCCTGAACTGGCAACGATTTATCTTGCCATCGACTGCGGTGTGGCAGATATGTTTCAAGCGTATCAAATGCTCCGGTTTACGGAGACAGATTTACGCAATGAGCAGACACTCAATCGGCATGGCCGGCTGGTATATTCTTCAAACTGGTATCCTAAAAAATATTCCACCTGCGGTTTGTTCACGGCTGAGAACATTCATCTGGCTTTAGCATATTTTCAATGCGGCTTGAAGAAGAATGGCCTTGAAATATTGGATGCGCTGGCAGATGCTTATTTCCTAGGGAAAAATCCAGGGATGGCAGCTCACGTCCTGTCCGCTCACGGAATATCTGACGGAGGGGACTTGGATTTCTCCGACGTTTCAAGCATGTATCTGCGCCTGATTGTCGAAGGGCTTTACGGCATCAGGTTCCATCTGGTGGACGATATTATTGAGGTTGCGCCTAACTTTCCGGCTGACTGGACGCAGGCGGATATTAAACTGAAGGATATTGCACTTAATTATCACAGGGAAGGCTGTCAGGAGATGCTTACCGTGTATTGCGAAAAGCCTGCCTGCAAAAGAATAAAACTGCCGCTGCGTTCTAACATTATTGAAAAAGTTTTACTGAATGACACGCCGGTAAATTATAAGGTGGAAGCTGCGGTTAATAATTGTTATCTGATTGTGGAGACGGAAATCACTGGCGTTATCAGATTACAGGTTACTCATGGCAAAAATCCTGCTCCAACTGTTGAGTGTCCGGCTGAAGCTTTTACGGGTGACGAACTGGCAGTCAAAGTATCCAGTGGTGAAATAATTGCCTGTCGGGATACTTCCGGGTCGCTTGAAAGGATTTATCTTTCTCATAATAAGCTGTCGGCAAAAGTAAAAGCCGAATCCGGCAGCCATACGGTATTTATCCGGGTTAAAGATGAGCAGTATGACGCCTGGCTGGCGACTGACTTTATGGTGCAGAATAAAACAGTTCAAGAAAGACTAATTCCTATTGAAAAAAGCGCGGCTGGCAAATTTGAGCCGCTGGATATAGCCCGGTATTTCAATTGCTCTCTAACGGTAATCCATACGCTTGAATATAGGACACCACGCCCGGCGGGATATTCAATCGGGGTTCGCTTGAACGGCAGATATGCCTGGGACTGGAATCAGCACGGCCATAATGCGCTACAAGTTGATGATACTGCCCTAAGGCAGGGGAAAGGCATGTTTTATTCTCCTTCAGGAATCGGATTCTCAACGCCGGAGGAAGGGCTTAATGTTGCCTGCACATCCATCTGGGATAATTTCCCGACTGTCCTGGAAATCCCGTTGACAGGAAAAGCCTCGGAGCTGGCGCTGTTATTCATCGGGGTTACCAATCCAATGCAGAGCCGGGTGGAGAATGCCCGTTTTACCGTTACCTATGCTGACGGCTCAACGCAGTCAATCAGCATGGTTAATCCGGAAAATTTTGACGACTGGCTTAACGCGGCGCTGCAAACACAAAATGAAACGGTGTATTTCAGCGATTATAATCATGGCATGGTGCAACGAATTAAGCTAGATACTCAAAAGGAGTTGAGCAAAATATCAATAGAAGCTATTGCCAATGAAGTTATTATCGGCCTCATCGGGATAAGTATACGAAAATAACAAGAACGGTACTTGTTCAAAAATCAATGCAAAGGAATGTTTAATCAATGAAGATGCACTGGATTGACTGGTCGATAGTTGTTTTTTTACTGGGAACGCTACTGATAATTACATTTTACGCTAAAAAATACATGCGCAGCGTAGCGGATTTTCTGGCGGCGAACCGTTTGGCCGGTCGTTACATGCTGACCGTTGCCAGCGGGATTGGCGGTGCAATTTCGATTATCGCGGTCTGGGAAATGCTGTACAACTCCGGACTGCCGACTCAGTGGTGGGGCATGATCGGAATGCCGATCGGACTTATCCTCGGAATTTCCGGCTTTATTATCTATCGTTTCCGGCAGACCCGCGCACTGACGCTGGCGCAATTTTTCGAAATGCGCTACAGCCGCCAGTTCCGGTATTTTTCAGGCTTTATCTGCTGGGTGTCCGGAGTGTTCAATTACGGTATTTTTCCGCTTATAACCGGTCGCGTCATTGTTTATTTTTTCGGACTGCCGGAACATTTTCATCTCGGCAGCTTCGAGATGCCGACCTTGCCGCTGATTATGGCTGGCTATCTGAGTATTGCATTGTTTACAGCCTGTTCCGGCGGCCAGATCAGCATCATGATTACAGATTTTTATCAGGGGATTCTGATGATGCTGATTTTTCTGATCCTCATGTGCTTTTTGATGTTCAAGTTCGAATGGAGCGATATCATTGCCGGGTTGCTGATTGCGCCGGAAGGTAAATCAATGCTCAATCCGTTCAAAACCGGCGAAGTGCATGATTTCAGCATCTGGTTCTTCCTGATTGGAGTTTTCAGTATGATCTACAACGCCAGATCATGGCAGGGGAATTCCGGATTCAATGCCGCGGCCAAAACTCCGCACGAAGCGCAGATGGCCGGGATTATCGGAGCATGGCGTGGTTTGGCTACCGGGCTGTGCATGTTATTAATTCCACTGGTTGCTTATGCCGTGCTGCATCTGCCTAAATTCGCCGAAATGGCCGCGCCGATTCACTCGCAGATTGCGGCGATTGCCGATCAGCAGATACAGAAGCAGATGATTGTGCCACTATTCCTGGCCAACGTTCTGCCGGTTGGGATTATGGGGTTGTTCGCCGCCGTGATTATAACTTGTTCCATCGGGTGTGACAACAGTTATTTGCATTCATGGGGTACTATTTTTGTACAGGACGTATTAATGCCGATCCGCAACAAGCCGCTTGATCCCAAACGGCATCTGCTCTGGCTGCGGGTATCGATTTTCGGTGTCGCATTGTTCGGATTCGTCTTCAGCATGTTGTTCCCGCTGAAAGATTTCATTTTCATGTTTTTCGCCTTGACCGGTGCGATTTACCTTGGCGGCGCAGGCGTGGTAATTGTCGGCGGATTATACTGGAAACGCGGCACTACTGAAGCGGCCTGGACGGCATTGATTCTCGGTACAGTGATGGCGTTTGGCGGTATGCTTATTCAGAGCTACTGGACGACAATGATTTCGCCAATGTTGCTAAAATTCTGGCCGGACTGGCAGTGGGGTATTGCACATAAGGCAAACTTCCCGCTGAACGGGCAGGAAATTTATTTTTACGCCATGCTGACTGCTTCTTTAAGCTATGTCCTGGTATCGCTGCTCGGGCCCAGGCGCGTATTTGACATGGACAAGATGCTGCATTGCGGAAAATATGCCGTAAAAGATGACATGGTAGAAGCCAAAGACGCGCTGAAAGTCAAACGCAAAACCTTCGGCGAGCTTATCGGAGTGTCCAGAGAGTTTTCCCGGTTTGAACGTTTCCTGTTCTGGGCGACATTCTGGTGGACTATGGCCTGGTGGGGAATATTCGTTATCGGCACCGTAATCAACATATTTTATAAAGTTTCGGACAATGCTTGGGCATGGTTTTGGTGGTTTAAGGTCTGGTGGTTCAGCCTGATCCTTGGCACCGTCTGCACCGTCTGGATATTCTGCGGCGGAGTGCGCGACGCTTTCCGGCTGTTCCGCGATCTAAAGGCAGAAAAGGTCGATAATACCGACGACGGGACAGTAGAGAAATAGTAAAATACTGTTTTGCTTTCTCATGGATAGTAATAATCCAGTTGAAAGTTGAACTTGATACCGAATCCGATCTTTACTTAATTTCAGATTGCGAATCAGTATAAAATACTGTCTTATTTTGAAAAGTTAAAGCGCAGGATATTTAAATAGTTCAATTGGACCGGTAATTTCTGTTATCGGTTGTGCGGGCGGAGCCCGCTATAACTGTTATCCTAAAAAAAGCAGTTGAACCATGTCTTAAGTTATATATTGTTTTAAATAAATGTCTTATATCAAAACATAGTAATAACAAAAAGTTAATCAACCGGATTCCCAGAAAATGCGGAATTCAACCCTGCGGGTCGGTCATTGCACCATGCCTGCACCGTGATCTTGAACTTGCAGTGGTTACCATAGCGGCGTTCAAAATCGCGGCACATTCACGGCGTACTGACTCGACTGCTTTTTTTAGGGTTATTTCTTTTCCGGTTTGTTTTTCAGGATGACTTCAATTCTATTGAGCTCGTCATCCGAAAATACCAGATTCTTTAAAGCAATGACATTCTCTTCAATCTGCGATACTTTGCTGGCCCCGATCAGCACTGAAGTTATCCGGCGGTCTTTGAGAATCCAGGCCAGGGCCATTTGCGCCAGCGATTGGCCGCGCTCCCGGGCAATGGTGTTCAAGGCGCGGACCTTGTTGATTACTTCCTCGGTGATGTTTTCCTTTTTCAGGAACACGATACCTTTGCCGGCGCGGGAATCATCCGGAATGCCGTTGAGGTAACGCGAAGTCAGCAGCCCCTGGGCGAGGGGACAGAATGCGATCGCGCCGATGCCTTCCTCTTCCAAAACGTCAAGCAGGGCGTCTTCGACCCAGCGGTTCAGCATGCTGTAGGACGGCTGATGAATCAGGCACGGCGTGCCGAGATCGCGCAGGATTTTCGCCGCCAGACGGGTTTCGGACGGAGGATAGGAAGAAATACCCGCGTAAAGGGCCTTGCCCTGGCGTACCGCGGTGTCCAATGCGGTCATCGTCTCTTCCAGCGGGGTGTCCGGATCCAGGCGGTGCGAATAGAAAATATCCACATATTCCAGGCCCATGCGCTTGAGGCTCTGGTCCAGGCTGGCCAGCAGATACTTGCGGGAACCCCATTCGCCGTAAGGCCCGGGCCACATCAGATATCCGGCTTTGGTGGAAATCACCAGTTCGTCGCGGTGCGCATCCAGTCCTTCGCACAAAATCCTGCCGAATTTAGATTCGGCGGCACCCGGTTTCGGACCGTAGTTATTGGCCAGATCGAAGTGGGTGATGCCAAGGTCGAATGCCCGGTAAATCATATTACGGCAGTTCTCGAAAGCGTCATTATCGCCGAAGTTGTTCCACAGTCCCAGCGAAAGCGCGGGCAGTTTGAGTCCGCTTCTGCCGCAGCGGTTATACGTCATTTTAGTATATCTCTGTTCATCCGGATTATAGCTCATTTCATTCACCTTTGATTAATAATTAAGAATAGTACATCTAAATTATATCAGAAAGTTGCAAGTTTTAAAACCGCAAGCGCAATAAAAAGCTTTATTTTTTAATTTTAAAAGTAGTCAAAGCAGTTTTAAAACATGTCGGCAACAAGAAAGCACTTTTAAAATTTGAACCGGAATCGGAAATATAGATTGCGTTTACCTCCGGCATTAATGGAAAAAAGTTATTGTACGCATTAAAGTATATGTGTGAACACGGCAAATATAGCAGGATTTCCGGATTTATGTATTACAAAGAGGAAAATGATCTTTTCGCAAGAGAAAGCTCCTTAAGATATTGCGACTTGAAAGTCGTAAATTCTTTCGATCTTTTCTTTCTTGGCATCAGTTTTTTCAAAGCCAAACAGGACTTTTCCTATCGCAGACACTGTCATCCGGCCTATGAGATCATCATACCGACTGCAGGAGATTACAGGTGTCTGCTGAATAATCAGGAATTGTCTGTGCGGGTCGGTGAATTGCTGCTGGTGCAGGAAGGTGACTGGCATCAGGACATTTTGCAGCCGGGTACCGAATTTACCATTATTACTTTCGCAATCAATAATCCGGGTGATGGACATTTGGACAATACGAAGCCCGGGAATGCCAAGATCAAGCGGAAATTATTCCAGGACGGCGTGACTCCGGACGACCAGAAAATTAAATGTCCGGCTGATGAATTCTTCACCTCCGTTTTTAAGCAACTGGTTGCAGCCGGAACCGCCGAAAATCATTCCAATACGTTCTATATTATGGATAGTCTTTTCCGGGCACTTTTCTGGAAAATTATCTTCCTGTTTCCCGAATGGCAGCTTTCGGCGACATTTACAAGAAGTTTGGGCGATGAAGCGATGAGACGCACATTGTTTGAAATATTTGAAAAGCATATTCACGGCAAATTAAATATCGCGGAAATTGTCGCCGGCATGAATATGAGCAGAAGTTCGTTGACCCATAAATATAAAACCATTATTGGCGAACCCCCGGTTGAAGCATTTACAAGGTATAAACTAAGCAGGCTTGAGCCGTTCCTGAAAGATCCGCGAGCTACAATTAAAGAGATAAGTGAAATGTTTGGATTTGAGAATCAATTTCATTTTTCCAGAATTTTCAAACGGTTTTACGGCATCAGCCCCACAAAATACCGGAAAATACATTGAACGTCTGATTTTTCACACGGGAGGCGTTAAAACTGAACATTTGCCCTGATAGATATGTTTTTGCTTTTTTGGGCATATCATTTAAACTGTTTGCGGGTTATTATCTATAATGCAGTCAGATAATAATAAACTTAAAAACAGAAAATGGAGAGCATAAAAATGAAACGGCAAATTTTAATTTTCACACTCATTGAACTCCTCGTGGTGATCGCGATCATCGCGATTTTGGCCTCAATGCTGCTGCCGGCCCTTGCCAAAGCCCGCGATGTCGCCCGTTCCGCAAGCTGTGCCAATAATTTTAAAACCATCGGGACGGCTCAGGCGTCTTATTCGCAGGACAATGGCGACTGGATAGCGCCGGCGGCCAGAGGAGGCTTTGCCAGTGACTTTTTCCGCAACTTCCTTTCCGGCGTAAAAGACGACGGCATCCGCGGCGGAACGAATTTCGGAGTCACTTATTATGGTTATTTTGGCGGTTCGACACTTACCAAAGGTACTTTCGCCTGTCCGGGCGAACCGATTCCGTTCGGCCTTCTCGCCGAGAATAAATATGCCCATACGCACGTAGTGGTCAATACTTGTCTGACAGCGAACAAACCCAACCAGGGAACATACAACGACTGGCGTACCGGCGCGGCGGTTACCCGTAAATACATGTACCGTAAAACATCCGCCATTACACAGTCATCGCGGGCGTTATTGTGTGCGGACAACAAAATACTCAATGACGGAACGACTAACAGTTTCGGCAATTTTGCATACCGGCATGGCGGTGAAGATCCGCGTACCCTGCTTACAGCCGGCGCGATGCCGCCGCTCAATCCGTCCAAAGGCAAGGCCAATGTATGTTATATGGACGGGCATGTGACATCCAAAAAATACGAGCAGCTTTTCAAGCAGGATAATTCAAAGGACAACAACGCGGCCATGATGGAAGGCATAAATTTAAACAACGGCACAACCGATTAACATATCTTGCGGGCGTCCCGGCGGGGTTCTCCCTGAACGGGGTAACTGGCAAAGCGGTTAAAAATGTTTTAAAAAATTCGCTACGCTGCTTCGATGCCGACAAGCAGCGTAATCAAGTACCAGGCAATGGTTCGCCAGCCAGATAAAAAGCAGAAAAAATTTCAGAAGAAAAATGAAAGGCAAAATAATGCATCCTCATATATGTTTTCGAATTCTAATATGGTTGTTCTTTTTAATTATTTCAGTAATTGCACTGCCGTCTGCAACAATGCTTATTGCCGCGGACGCAGTTCCTGACGGGTTCAAGCTTCCCAATGAGGCCAGGATCGATATTGACGGCAGCGCCGGAAACATTGAGCTTAAAGACGTCAACGCCGGAAAAGCAAAATGGTCTTATTCCGCATGGCGCGGCGATAAAGCCAATACCCATGTCCGTATTGATATAAGTACAGTTTTTAATAAATGGACGGAGGCCGATATATGTTTTACTCCGGCGAAAAGCGGGAAGGTGAAGATCATTCTCATGGGAAAATATCTTCCGGGAAACGATAATCAAAACTATCCGGTGCCTGTCATCTGGGACAATCTTACTGCTGAAGGAGCAAAAATTGTAAATGGGGACTTTGAGGAACTTGCCGGAAACTTGCCCATGGGGTGGACTGCCGGAGGCAAAAAAGCCGGAGAAGTGAAACTGGTGACCGATATGAAACAGGTGCAGCACGGTAAAAATGCAATATGCGTGTGGCATGACGCGGTAGTATCGCAAATATTCGAAGTCGAGGCAGACAAACCGGTTACTATTCATGCATGGATACTGCAGCTTAACGGCGCGGCGGATCCGGTGAGCCTGTCCGGAGTCGCCAATATGGGATTGACGGATGAAGTTGCCGGAGACCGGAAAGGCGGATGGACCGATCAGGGCAGACAAAATGACCTTTCGGCTCTTCCAACAGGCGATAATGTTTATGGAAATGTGCGTTTCAATATTGCAGCCGGTCCCCAAGCTGCGATTGTGCTCAGAGATGCTCTGCATAATTTCCTGCCGGAAAAAGCCGTTTTAGCGATTCCTGATTCACTTGCAGACGCAAAATATGTTTATCTGCTGCATGCTACCGCATGGACGTCTAAAACAAATACAGAGGTGGGCCGGATTATTCCTGTATTCAGCAATGGAGAAGGGGCTCCGGTTCCGGTGATGCGCGGTCGCGACGTTGCTGACTGGTGGGCTCCGAATCATCTGCCTAATGCTTATGTCGGCTGGTCGGCTGAAAACCGGAGCAGTTATGTCGGGTTGTATGTTTCCCGGTTTGAATTACCGGCCGGAAAGAAATTGTCAGCTTTGCGTTTTGAAAGCGCGGGAAACGCCATGTGGGGAATCGCCGGAGTATCTTTATCTGCAATGCCTGTAGATTTCCCAAAACCTCAAGGCTGGACGGTGACTGCCGGCCAGGAATGGATTCCGTTTAAACTTGAAAAGGAAATAGAGTCAGGAAGCGCACTTGACCTGTCAGATCTGCTGGATGCGCCGGCAGGGAAAAATGGATTTGCAAGAATACAGGGAGAACATTTTGTGTTCGAAAAAAACGGGCAGCGGGCACGTTTTGCGGGAACAAATTTTTCAGTAATGTCCCCTAAAATATTCGAAAATGCAACTCGGGAAGATCTGGCCCGTCTGGCTGATCGTTTTGCCCGCATGGGAATTAATCTGGTGCGTGTTTCGCATGTCGACTCTGTTATCCGGAAGGAAACAGAACACGGTCCGGACCTTGACAAGATGCAGACAGACAAATTTGACCAGTTGATTTTCGAACTGAAAAAAAGGGGCATATATATTACTATGGACCTTTTTATGGGGCGCTGGACTCAGAATATCACTGACAAATTTTATCCCGGCTGGAAGGACAGGGGTAATTCACGCCACGCTTATGAGTCTTCATTTCCGCTGAAATCCGAATTCAGAGATGATTTGAAGCAGTGGATCAGCAAACTCATCTCTCACGTCAACCCCTATACCGGGCTGGCGCTGAAAGATGAACCGGCCATTTTATATCTGGGGCTGGTAAATGAAGATTTCCTGCCTTATGTATTCCCCAAAGCGCCGGAGCAGGTTGCTGTAATGTACAACAACGCTTTCAGTTTATGGTTGAAGAAAAAATACGGCACTACCGCGGAGCTAAAAAATAACTGGGGCAGTTCCCTTGCTTCATCTGAAACCATAGAATCCGGGAATATCAAGTTCACTCCCGAAGCCGCTTCGGACAAAAGAGGTTCGGACAATCTGCGCTTCACCGTTGAAGTTTGTGCCGCCGCATACAGGGAAATGGCTGAATTTCTGAAGCAGACTGGGGCAAAAGCTCCGCTGGTTGATTTGAATATGGGATCTGACAGATATACGGCGCTGGTGCGGCGCGAATTTCCGTTTGTGGATAATCACTGTTACTGGGATCATCCGCGTTTTGCAGAAAAAGAGTGGTCATTGCCTTATTCATTCCATCAGCGTGCAATGCTGCGGGCAAATCAATGGTGGTATCGGGACAATCCTTTCTTGAGCGTCGCATGCACTCGTCAGTGGGGAAAACCGTTTGTTATAAGTGAGTATGATATTGTTTTCCCGAACCGTTACAGAAATGAGAACGGCCTCATGCTGGGAAGTTTATCCGCCTTGCAGGGCTGGGATGCCTTAATCAATTTTACTTATGCCGGCGAACCCGGTTCGCTCACAGGCGATTTTCCGGCGAAATCTTTTGACAAGGTCAATGAGGCAATCGGGCAGGCAACGGAACGGCAGATAAAATTCCTTTTCCTGCGGGGCGATGTAAAGCCTGCGGCGGGGCGGATTGATTTGTGGTCTCCGTCCACAGGACTGTTCGATAAAAATTTTTCAACTCATGGCGAAGCGGATATCCTTGCATTTGTTACAAAAACCGGCGTGAACTTGAATCAGGCCGTTTCCGGAGAATTTCCTGTCCTGCCGCTTATTGCAGGCATTAATGCGGGAAAAATGCAGATGGAACTGGCGAAAAGTGGAAGCCCGGAAGATTTGTCCGCATGGTTCAGCAAAATGCGGAAAACGATTATGCCTGATAAGAACCGCAGCAATATCGCTGGCGGAATAATGGAGACGGAAACAGGAGAAACGGTTTTCGAGTTCAAGGCAGGCCGGATTATTCTGGACACCCCTAAAAGCCGGGGTGCCGTTGTGCAGCATAAAGATAAAATAAGTATATCCGGTTTGAGCATGGACATTGATGCCGGCGCCGCGTCTTTATCTTTCCACAGCCTTGACGGACTGCCGCTGGAACAGAGCCGGCACATTCTTGCAATATTCCCGACAGACGTTCTTAACGAAGGCATGCGTTTTGAGAATGTGAACACCTGGGTCTCCGCATGGGGAAGCGATAAGAAACTGCTCCGCGCCGGTCAGGCCGGAATAATTTTGAACAATGGCAATTCTCTGAAGGTATGGGCGCTGTCAAGCTCCGGGCGACGCCTGGAACAGATACCTGCGACCTTTGAAAATGGTCAGCTTAAAGTGTCTCTCAAGCACAAGCTGACTAATGGATCCGCCATGTACTGGGAATTCGCTGAAAAATAAAGACAGGAATGTTTCAGGATATTATTTACAAAGACATAACGATGGAATTGAAAATGAAATTTACTACATGTTCACAGATTAAGAAGTCTCCATGCAACCCGTTGATAAAACCGTCAATGGTGCCATTTGAATCAACGCTGACTTATAATGCAGGTATTACAAAGTACCAGGGCAAGTACGTCATGCTGTTCCGGAACGATTACGGCTATTACCGGGAAGACATGCGCCGCCTGAAACATAAGGTGTTTCCGCAAATCAGGATCAACCTTGGACTGGCGGTGAGTGATGACGGCGTCAACTGGCGGATCAAGCCTGAACCGGTACTCCCGATTCCATTGACGGATGAAATATTGCGGGTGTATGATCCCCGGCTTACTGTTATCGAGGATAGATGCTATCTCTGTTTCGCCGCTGACACCCGTCACGGCATTTGCGGGGGGATTGCCGTCACTGACGATCTTGAGAAATTCGAACTGCTGTCGCTGTCGGTGCCGGACAATCGCAATATGGTGCTGTTTCCGGAAAAAATCAACGGTATGTTCGTGCGCCTGGAGCGTCCGTTCCCGATTTACGGACGGGGAGCCCCTGAAGCCTTTGACATCTGGATTTCCGAATCACCGGACTGCAAATACTGGGGCAACAGCCGGTTGCTGCTGGGTTCTGAAAAAGTACCGTTCAGCAACTGCAAGATCGGCCCGGCGGCCCCGCCGGTCAAAACCCGTGCCGGCTGGCTTACCACATTCCACGCGGTATGGAAGCATACGGACAAGGAACTGCTTAGTTGGCACGGCGGCTGGAACAAGGAATACTTCGGCGGATTGATGCTGCTGGATCTTCGCGATCCGTCCAGAATCATCGGTATGTATGACCGGCCGCTGCTCGCGGCGGAAAAGGATTACGAGACCGACGGTATGCGCGGCAGCGTGATTTTCCCCGGCGGCATGATTCTGGAGGATTCCGGTGAGGTGAAAATATATTACGGCGCCGCCGACACCGTCGAATGTCTGGCGACGGCGGATGTGAACGATCTGCTGGAACTATGCGGGGCGCCTGCCGGTCGTCCATTCGTCAGCAGGACGCAACATACCCCGGAACGCGAACTCGCTCCGGCATGATTTTGCCGGTCAGTAACTTCTCCAGGCTTGATGAGCTGACGGGCAAACGGATAAAATAAAACAGCCGGCGGGATTGCTCCTGCCGGCTGTGAAAACGCTAAAGCGTTACTGGAACTTAGTAGCTTCTGCGGCTACCGCCGCCACTGAAACCACCGCGGTCGCCACCGCCGCGATTACCGCCGCCAAATCCACCACCGCTGCTGCGGCGTTCGCCGCCTTCGGGTTTCGGACGGGCTTCGTTCACGTTGATGCTTCTGCCTTCGAGATCGGTGCCGTTGAGTGCAGTGATTGCAGCCATGGCTTCTTCACGGTTGGGCATTTCGACAAAGCCGAAACCCTTGGAGCTTCCGGTATCGCGATCCATTACAACGCGGGCAGATTCGATCTGTCCGTGAGCCTGGAATGCGTCTTTGAGTGATGCGTCTGTGGTCTTGAATGAGAGGTTGCCGACATAGAGATTCATTTTTCTTCTTCCTGAACGCCATGATTATTAATGTAAAATAGAACCGAAAATTTTTCCATGGCCAGAAAGATATTTCAATGTTCCCCTTTTAACGGCAGGTGACTCGCCGGTTTTCGTCAGCCTAAAACGAGGCATGACAAAATAGAAAAATTACTGAACAGGACTAATTCCCGTCCGGTAAATATTTGACAACCATCATAAATGTAACACTTACAAAACATCATCAAAAATTCTACAGTTACTAGTATAGCAGACAAAACATAAAAATACAAATATTTATCCGATTATTTTGTGTTTATCTACGAATATTAGTAATGGCTCAGTAGAGCGGTGATGATTATAATTCTCAAGAAATACTTTCAATAAAGTTTCATTTTTCTTTAATTTTGTTTTTGACAAAGTCATTTTTTGCACTATATTTCTTGTATTGTAT
>Ga0172379_10001687_pt1 | contig 42730 bp, 33 predicted proteins | sample GrowelOW334metaG_FD_119756 | JGI IMG/M metagenome (GOLD analysis project Ga0172379, IMG submission 119756) | Groundwater microbial communities from an aquifer near a municipal landfill in Southern Ontario, Canada - Groundwater well OW334 metaG | ecosystem: Environmental > Aquatic > Deep... | reverse complement strand
TTCTGGTTGAGGCCGAAAGTATTGGTACCGTTTTTTGTTTTTCTTACCCTGCTCGGGGCTGAAGCAAGTGGAAGCATTTCCAGTGCGGAGATCATAACTTCCTGGTTATTGTTTCAGGGGATATAAATACCGGTTCATAAAGTCAAAGCCTGAGGGTCAAGCCTTCAGGCTTTTATTTCGCTGTCCCGTCAGTTCCAGATAGACCTGGTCAGCCAAGCCCAATCCGGCGTTCTCCGTAAAGGATTTGGCATACTCGTCGTAGAGCATATCCTCGTACATGCCACCAGCAAACCCGCTATCGGATAATTCCGATTTATCCACTGTTTTGCGCATGCTTTCCAGCAGGTTTTTTACCAGGAAATTTTCGAGTTCCCTGCATTGCTCGTACAACTTGCCTTTACGGTCGATGACCTGTGTCCTTCGGGAAGCGTGTTCGATGTCGGTGGCACCAGTGTTGAGCGCGGCCCCCTGGGGACGGTTTTTTTCCTTAAGGGCAGTCTTGAATAGACGGTCAAAGCCGGAGTCGGAGCTTGGTTCCAGGCTGGAAGACTCAAAATCCATGGATGCGAAACTGCTTTCCTTAAGGTACAGATTGCCTACACTACCGATGCTTTCCATGGTCATATCAATATTACCCTTTCCGGACTATTAGCGTTTCAGGCCGGTCGCGATGCCCAGCATATTGTCACTGGTCTGTATGGCCTTGGAATTGAACTCGTAGGCCCTCTGGGCGACTATCAGATTCACCATTTCACGGACGACGGAAACGTTGGACATTTCAAGGAATTTATGCGCGATCTTTCCCATGCCGTCAAAACCGGGTCTTCCGGCTATGGGGTCGCCGGTGGCGTTGGAAACCTTGTACAGGTTTTCTCCTATGGCGTTGAGTCCCACGGGGTTTGGAAAGCGGTACAATTCCATCTGGCCAACCAGCACCGGGTCATCCCTGCCGGGGATTTTCACGGAAACGCGGCCATCGGCGGAAACCGTGAGGGTCTCGGGAATGAAGCCTTCCGGCATGACGATGTCCGGGAGCACCTTATAGCCGTTGGAACTCACCAAGCGGCCATCGGAATCCACCTTGAAGGATCCATCCCGGGTATAGGCATAGCTTCCATCGTACATCTGCATGCGAAAAAAACCATCTCCCTGGATGGCCATATCAGTGGCATTTTCCGTATTCTGCAGGGCGCCCTGCGAAAACATGCGCTGGGTCGCCGCCACCTTGACGCCGTGGCCCATCTGGACACCCACAGGGGTGACGGTTTCTTCAGTCGCGGGAGTACCGGCGGTTTTTAGGGTCTGATAGAGTAGGTCCTCAAAATCGGCGCGCACCTTCTTATACCCCGTCGTATTGACGTTGGATAGGTTGTTGGAAATCGTATCGATATTCGCCTGCTGTCCAATCATGCCGGACGCCGCTGTCCACAGACTTCTTACCATGTGTATCCCCTATAGTCTTCTCTCATCTAACTAATCATGGGTCTAAACCCGAACGACTTCATTTATCAGTTTGCCGAGCATGGCGTCCTCCGCCTGCACGACTTTCTGGTTGGCTTCGTAAGCCCGGTTCACTTCTACCATCTGAACCATTTCGGTTACCACGTTTACGTTGGAAGCCTCGACGAAGCCCTGGACGACTTTGGGCCTGCGGCCATCTTCGATGATGGTCGCGTCGCCGGAGGTTTCTGTGGATTTGTACAGGCTGGAACCCTGTTTGGCAAGATAGCGGGTCTGCTCGAATTCCACCAGTTTGAGGGTATCCAGCAGGACCGTGTTGGCCCAGGGGTTGTTTTCCTTGGAGACGAGCCGATTGGGGTTTCCGTCCGCGAAGTCAGCGTTAACCCACACCTGGCCGTCCTTATCAACCATGAAATTATTCGCCTTCACCTGGATGGGCCCATTCTCGCCCATTACCGGATAGCCTTCCTTGGTTTCAAGGTACCCTTCCTTGCCCAGCTGGAAGGATCCGTTCCGGGTATAACGCTCGCCGTAGGGAGTCTCGATGGAAAAGAAGCCCTTTCCGTCCATGGCCAGATCGAAATCGTTCTCGGTTTCCTTCATGGCGCCCTGATCGAAGGTGGTGAACAATTCGTTGAGTTCCACGCCGGTGCCGATCTTGCCGATTATGGGAGCCATGTCAGCCGAACCGAAGGGGTGTTTGTATACGCCGTCATCGTTCAGGCGACGCATGAGGAGTTCGGGAAAAGCCTTGTGCACGGCGACATCGCGCTTGTAGCCATCTACATCAACGTTCGCCAGGTTGTTGGATATCGCATCCAAACGCCACTGTTGGGCGGTCATGCCGCTTGCGCCCGTATACCATCCTCTAATCACGCGTGTGCCTCCACATTCCAAGTATCGGCTTGCTTCCTATTCGCCTTGATACATGTTATGAAGGTTGCATGGACCGAACATCGAAAGGGATACTCGCTATAGTTGGCTGCGCCTGTCTTTGGAGCATCGGGGGACTTTTCATCAAGCTGGTGCCTTGGCACCCCATGGTAATCGCAGGGGCCCGGAGCCTGATCGCGGGGCTCTTCATACTTGGTGCCCGTATGCTGCGCACGCGACTGAACCTGGCCGGCAATTTCCCCTCCGGCACGTTTTCTTCAGCCACTGCAAGAGCTTCCACGTCAACAATGCGGTTTTTTCCACAAACAAACCGCTTCGCTTTCTGGGGTGGCAGCCTTTCCCTGGCCGCGACGATGCTCATTTTTGTGGCCGCCAACAAGCTTACCACCGCCGCCAACGTCATACTGCTCCAATACTCGGCACCCGTGTACGCCGCCTTGCTGGGTTGGGCCTTGGCCAAGGAAAAACCCTTCCCCGAGCATTGGGCTGCCTTGGTTGCGGTTATTTTTGGGCTGGGTCTCTTTTTCAAGGATGGCTTGGGGAGCATGAACCTGCTGGGCGACGGCTTGGCAATACTATCGGGCCTGACTTTTGGAGCATATTCGGTCTTCATGCGCATGCAGAAGGATGGGAAACCCGAGGATTCCATCCTGGTAGCCCACCTGATCACCGCCCTGGTCGGCCTGCCCTGGGCTTTCATCGATCCCCCCGCAATTACCCTTCCTGCCATCGGGGCCATCATGGTGCTGGGCGTATTCCAGATGGGCGCTGCCTTCATGCTCTTTGCGTACGGCATACGTAGGGTGAGCGCCGTGCAATCCATGCTTTCCTCGGTGATAGAACCCATACTGAACCCGGTATGGGTGCTGATTTTTACCGGCGAGCGCCCCGGGATTCCCGCCATCGCCGGGGGCACAGTAATTCTGGTATCGGTGAGCGTTTCTTCCGTGATCAGCGTACGAAGGCGGCTGAGGGAAGAGCAGGGGCGCCAATAACTTCACAATTTCGGTACCTTATGTCATGATTCATACTAGCCAAGGAGCACCTTATGCCCATACGAATTCCCGCGGCACTGCCCGCTTACGATGCGCTGCGAACCGAGAATGTATTCGCCATGACCGAAGATAGGGCTGGACATCAGGACATACGGCCACTTCGCATCGCCATCGTCAATTTGATGCCCACTACGGTGGATACGGAAATACAGCTGCTGCGCCTTCTGGGAAATACCCCGATACAGATCGACATTACCCTGCTCCGCATGGGTAGCCATGAATCGCGGAATGCACCCGAGGGGCACCTTGATCGTTTCTACGTCACCCTGGACGACATCATGCACGAGCGTTTCGACGGGCTCATCATCACCGGAGCCCCGGTTGAGACACTTCCCTTTGAGGATGTTGATTACTGGCCCGAGCTGGCAGCCCTGCTCGACTATGCGCAGAAAAACGTGTGGTCCACACTACATATCTGCTGGGGTGCCCAGGCGGGGCTGTACCGCCGTTATGGAGTAGGGAAAAAGCCGCTGGATTCAAAACTGTTCGGTGTATTCCCCCATGCGGTAAACGAAAGGCTTGATCCCCTCTTCCGAGGTTTCGACGATCTTTTCCTGGCCCCCCAGTCGAGGCATACCGAGACGGACCGGGCGGCCATCCTCAAAGTGCCGGAACTCACCATACGCTCCGAGTCGGAAGAGGCTGGGGTGTTCATCGTAACTGCCCGCGAAGGACGGGACATCTACGTAACCGGCCATCTGGAATACGATCCGCTAACCCTGGATAGGGAATACCGCAGGGACGTGGCCAAGGGGCTTCCCATTGCGGTCCCCAAGAATTATTACCCCGACGACGACCCGTCCAAGTCTCCCGTAGTCCGCTGGCGTGCCCATGCACACCTGTTTTTCTCAAACTGGCTGAATTACCGCATATATCAGGAAACGCCTTACAGGCTGGAAGAATTGTAAACCCGACCTGCGGAAGCCCCCTACCAGCGACCACTGACTTGAAGCTTCACGATCGAGCAGGGCCTCTCATTTTTGGCGGGGTTTGGCTCTGGTTGTGGGTTCTGCGACGAGAGGGTCCTCGGGCCAATAGTGCCGGGGATAACGGCCCCGCATTTCCTTGCGGATTTCCGTCCAGGTACCACGCCAGAAGCTTCCCAGATCCTTGGTAGTCTGGAGAGGACGGCTCCCGGGGGAGAGCAGCCGCAGGACGACGGGAAGCCCCAGGATTCGTGGGGTTTCAGCCAGACCGAATACTTCCTGGATGCGTACTTCCACGACTGGTTCCCCGCTCGAATAATCTACTGCCCGGTTGGAACCCGCCGGGGTTTTCAGGTGTTCAGGAACCAGGGATTCGATGGCAGCCGCTCCCTTCCACCCCAGCCTGTGACGCAGGGCATCGCGCAGACCAGCCTCGTCGATGACGGCTCCGCTTCCGGACGTGGGAGCCGCCTTCAGGAAGGGACCCAACCATTCAGCGGCCTCTGCCATTAGGGCGCTGTCGGTCCAGGACGCTGCATCCGGCGCTTCGAACCCTGAAGCGATGCCGGAATCACTATTGGAATTGCCGCCTTGGGCGGAATGGGATGCAGTCCAGAAACGGATCCTTTCCAATAAGCGGGAGGGTGAGGAAGATCCGCTGCCCCAAGGCAATACCGACAAGGAATCCGTAGCGAGCAAAGCCGCCATCGCAGCGGGCAAATCCGAGAGGGGGCAAGCTTCGCGGAGTTCACCGAGCACAAGCCGCCCTGCCCTTCTGGTCAGGACAAGCCGGGGCGAAAGGCCAAACCAGTCTGTATGGCGCTCCAATACAAGCAGCGGCGCCAAGGCCCTTTCCGCGCTGTCCCGCGATAACGGCGCGCAAAGCCGGACGATGCCGCTGCGCTCTCCCGCATCCGCTTCGGCCGCGACTATCCAGTCTTCACCGGAAAGTGGTCCGTCGACCCTGGCTTCCCTGCCGGAGGGAAAGCGGAAAGCCCCGGATGCCTGTCGTCTGCCTACCAAGTCCGGAAAACCTGATGCGAGTAGCTCCCCCACCAGATGCTCCTCGCTTGCTGTCCAATCAAAGAGTGCGGAGGCGGCAGGAACGTCAAAACCATGACGTTTGAGTCGTGAAAGCAGGTCCGCCGCAATCTCACCCGTACGCCTCCGCCAGGGCTCCAGCGTGCCTGGATTGATACCCGAGGCAGCGGATTCCGACAATTCGCTGTGGTCCCCACGCAATAAGGCGAGCCGGCGCCTGAAATCCGCGTCCCCCCGAAGGAAAGAACCGTCGCGGTCGGACAGGGCAGCGGCGGTCGCGCAGGCCAAGGCGGGAAGCCTCCTCGTCTCTCCATCCAAAACAATGGCAGCCAAGCGGGGGCTCACACCCAAGGACGCCATCTTTTTTCCCCGCTCGGTAACACCCGAAAGCACGGGACTACCCTGGTTTTCCGAAGATCCATCAAGAAAGACGGCACCGAGGGCGCTCAAAAGGGAAACTGCCGAATCCCAGGCGAAACTGCCTGGCGGATCCAGCCAAGGGAGGTCTGCGATCTTTCGCGCTCCCCAAAGGGCGCAATCCAGCACCAAGGATGAAAGTTCGGTGCGGAGTATTTCGGGTTCCGTGTTTGTCGGCCGCGGGTCGTCGGGAGACCACAAACGGACGCAACGCCCTGGTCCCAAGCGACCTGCCCGTCCCGCGCGCTGGTCGGCAGACTGGAGGCTGGCCTTTTCCAGCGATAGCCTGTCCATGCCGGAAGCCTGGTGGTACCGTTCGAGCCGCACAAAACCCGTATCTATCACAAGGTCCACGCCCTCTACCGTCAGGCTGGTCTCGGCAACATTGGTGGAAAGGATGATTTTACGTCTGCCCGCCTCCCCTAAAGCTATCGCACGTTTCTGTTCGGCCAACGGAAGCGATCCGTGCAGCGTACGGATATCGACCTTCCCCAAGTTGTCCATGCGTTTCAGGATTGCGGCCGCGTCGTCAATTTCCCTTCGGCCGGGGAAAAATGCCAAGGCATCACCGCCGGTGGAAGCGAATTCCTCGGCAATTACCACCGCCGCCTCATCCCCCACGCGGGACCGTAACGGAAGCGGCCTGTGGGTGATTTTTACCGGATACGGACGCCCGGGACAGTCCACGACCGGAACAGTGAAACCTTCCGTTTCCGAAAGGAAAGCCGCGATGCGTGCCGTATCCATGGTGGCCGACATAAGCAGGATGGCCAAATCCGGCCTGATCCGGCGTAAATCGAGGGCCAAGGCCAGAGCGAGGTCCGCGTGTACCGAACGTTCATGGAATTCGTCGAATACCAGCACGGACACCCCATCAAGACCACTCCCGCCCTGAATGCGCCTGGTGAGCATCCCTTCGGTCACCACCTCCACGCGGGAGTCCCTGCACCCCCGGTGTTCAAGCCTGACACTAAAGGCTATGCGCTTCCCGGGTTCCTCACCGAGCAGGTTCGCCATGCGATGTGCCGAAGCGAGTGCCGCAATCCGTCGGGGTTCAAGCATCAGGATTCGCCCGCCGGAAAAAGCACTTTCGCTCATAAGCGCCAGCGGCATCAGCGTGGACTTTCCGCTTCCGGGATCGGCCCTCAGCACGCAAACCCGATGTTTCGCCAGGCTTGTGCAGACGTCATGGACCCGTGGTGCAAGGGGAAGGCCGGTCGACTGGATTATTTCAGGGATGGTCATCCTGGTTTCCGTAATCATTCCCTGATGATTTCAATTTTTCCATCACTCTTCGCGACCAGGGCGTACACAGCCCCCAACTCGAAGCCCCTGAGCCGTTTGGTATCGTATACCGCGTTGCCGGCGTACGAGCGGAGTCTGAAAAGATTCGCCAGCAACCTTGCCTTGCGAGGGGGATCGGAGCGTCCGAAGATTTTTACTTCGGTAAATAATTCAACCAAGGCCGAGCGTGTTTGCCTGTCCAGCTTCGCGCTCCCGAAAATGGTGGGAAAACCGTCCTGATCGTAGTAGGTGAACAATTCCGTACCCCTACCAGGGGCGGTGGTATCGGTGAATACCCGCGAAGGGAAAACGAGGTAACTTCCCGAGACCGGTACGATGAGGGACTCAACCTCAAGTTCAGTGCCATTCCAGGATCTTTCAAAAACGGCGGTCTCAGTGCCGTCCATATCATAAAAACTGAACCGGGCAGACACGGTTTCTCCACCCCTGGAAAGTACCTGGAACCGTAGTGGGATGGATGCGGGGCGTAACTGGGCTATTTTCCCTTCCAGGCGCGCGACAAGGAAACCCTCCCGGACAACCAGGAGCCCGAACGTCACGATTCCGATAATCGAAAGGCTTATGAGGGATAGGACGAACACGTGTTTTATGCTGCTTGCCTGCTTCAATGCGGGTCTCCACTGAACAAGTCGCCTTGTGCTGATCCTGATCCCCCGGAAGTCTTGGCGGATTGGTACGGAGCTTCGGATTCCGGACTTGAGCCGGTTTCGGGTCTGGAATCAGGGGTGTTGACTAGCTCCGCGATCCGGACTGCACCCCCCGGATTGGCCAGCAAGGCAAGAAATTCGCTTTCGTCCAGGATGCGTACCCCCAGTTTGCGGGCCTTCTCGTTTTTGGAGGAACCCGAGGCAGGGTCGTTGGTTACCAGGAAGGACAGATCTTTCGTGACCGAAGTTTTGGCGACACCCCCCAATTTTTTGATCTGCTCTTCCGCTTCGGAACGCTTTATGCCAGCCAGCTCGCCGGTAAAGCAAAAGGAGAAGAACCGGAGTGGTGCCTGGGCTTCGGTGAGCGGAGCCTCTATCGAAATGATACCCGTAGCCAGCACGGCATCCATGTCGTCCCGGGTTTCCGCCAGCCCTTCAACTATCGTACCGGCTGTGATCGAACCCAGACCGTGGATGGCGGACAGTTCCCCGATTCGTGCGGAGCGCAACTTATCCAGTGTATCGAATCCGGAAGCGGCGACTTTGGCCATGATCGTCTCGCCGACGCCCTCGAAATCGAAACCGGCCACAAAGGCTGCTAGTGACAGGGTCCTAGGGGCGTAGATGCTCCGGAGGACCTTGGAAGCCGAAAGTTCTCCCATCCGGTCCAGGGCTGCCAGCTCATCCGCCTTGAGCGTATACAGGTCGAAAATGCGGTTAAGGCGACCGGCATCGAAAAGACGGCGCAGCAGCAAATCGCCGAATTCGCGGATATCCAGTACGGAAACCCATTTCTCGATACGATGGTGCACCCGCTTGGGACAAGCCGGATTGGGGCAATACAGGCGGGTACCACCGTCTACGAGGGTGGCGGAGCAGACAGCACACGAAACGGGAAAGACTATTTCGGACTCGACCGTCTCTACGCCTACCGGTATTCCTGTAGAAATTCCCGGTTGGGGTTCCGCAGGAGCAAGCCTCTCGATCTTCGGGATGATCTCGCCCCGTTTCACCACCACCACCCGGGAACCCAGGCGCAAGCCCAGAAGGCGTATCATGTCGGGGTTGTTCAGGTTGGCCCTTTGGACGGTGGTGCCCGCCAGCCGGACCGGGTCCACAATGCCAATGGGCGTGTAGGTTGCCCCCGATTCGCTCCATTCCACCGCCCGGAGCACCGAAATGGCCTCTTCAAGATCAAATTTGAAGGCGATCTGCCGCTCTGGCCGGGTCCTTCGCAAGTCAGCCATATCGGTGGCGCGGTCCTTGATCACCAAACCGTCTATATCGTAGGGGAGCGAAGCCCGTTCGGCAGCGATACGCTCACGGAAACGTATGACCTCCATGGGGTCCGCGAAAACTACACTGGGTGTCACCGCGAAACCCCGGGCCCGCAGCCAGTCGATTTTGGCGGGTTCGTCAGTAAAATAGGCATCGTCCTCGGTAGCGGCGTCGTAGCAGATGAGTTCGAGGAGTTCGGCACCCTCCCCGTCCTTGCGGCGCATGATGCCGTTCGCAGCGTTCCGGCAATTCGCCTTGTCCGAAAAGCGTTCTGTCCACACCGCGCGGGGCATGATCACCTCGCCCCGTACCCCACCCGTAAAGGGAAGGTCCAGCTTTTCCAGGCAACCTTTCATTCGGCGGGCGTTCGCGGAGATATCGTCGCCGATGATGCCGTCGCCACGGGTGATGGCCTTTTTCAGTATGCCGTTCTCATATTGGAGTTCCAGACTGGCACCGTCCAGCTTGTGCTGTACCACGAAGGCGGCGGGTTTCATCTTCTCTGCCCAGGCCAGGAAGTCTTCCGGTTTGGCGGCTTTGTCCTGGCTACCCATGGGTATCAGGTGCCGGGCCTTGGGGAAACCGTCAATGGCCATGGCTCCCCCCGTTCCGACCCCGCCTTCCGGATGTCCAGCCTGCCGGGCTCCGGAGACCACCGCCGGATCCAGTTCCGATCCTATCCTGGCAAGCAAGGGATTCGCCGGATCGAGCCTGGCGAGTTCATCCCAAAGCGCATCGAATTCGGCGTCTTCCACTTCTGACGTTCCGCCGTAATACGCGGTTTGGTACCGTGTTAACAGACTGACCAGTTCTTCTACCCTACGCGCGCGTATGGCTTCATCGGACTTTTGTGCTGAATCAGACTGGGGAGACAGATCCTGCGGAGAACCGGAAGACGGTGAATCATCAGGCGGTAAATCCGATGGCGTGGGGTTCACTTCATCCCATCCTTCAGAAAATACAGTTCCCTCACCTCGTGCTCCTTGGCTAGGCCCTTCCTTTCGAATTTCGTCTGGGGACGCCAGGTTTGGGGTGGCGAAAAACCTTCGTACGCATTCCGGAGCTCCGGGGTCGCCTCCAATTCGGCCAAGGCCCAATCCCCGTATTCAACCCAGTCGGTCGCCATGTACACATAACCGCCAAGCACCAATTTTCGGGCCAGCAAATCCGTGAATGGCCTCTGGATCAGCCTTCTTTTGTGATGGCGTTTTTTTGGCCAAGGATCGGGGAAAAAGATATGAAAGGCAGCGACGCTTTCATCGTCGATCATGCACTCCAGCACCTCGACCGCGTCGTGTTCGATTATACGTATATTGTCCAAACCCCGCTGTTCGATTTCCCACAACAATTTGCCAACCCCGGGCGTATGGACCTCAAGGCCCAGGTAATTCTTGTCGGGGTTCGACGCGGCTATCGCCGAAGTGGCCATGCCCATGCCAAATCCTATCTCGACCGTCACCGGATTTGGGTTGCCGAAAATGGACGGATAGTGAATTTTTCCTGCCGCGGAAGGTGGAATAAAAGGGAGCACGAAACGTGCCGAAAAATTGTCGTACGAGCGTCTTTGGGCATCGCTCATGCGTCCTGCCCTCAACACGAAACTGCGTATTCGCTGCGCCTTTTCCATGATTTTATTGTACGGTCAGCGCGCGTCTTCGTCGAGGGGTCGGACCACGGCGAAAGTGCGAACGGGCTTACCTGATTTTGACCGGTGGCGTTAGGGCTGTGACGAAATTTTCATCGTCTTCTGTCAGAAGGGCGACGGACACGACATTGACTCCCAGCTTCAGATCCGTCAGGGCTCCTTCCTTGGCTTTCAGGTTTTCCACCCTCAGAATGGCCCCCGAAGCATCGTAGGAGACCAGGCTATTCCTTTGCCAAGTTGATACGGCAGCATATTTACCCGCGTTGATACTGAAGCTTGGAAAAGGATGACGAAGTTGTTTGGGCGCGTTCAGGAATACAGGGCGTTCCGATCGTGCCCCACCCTTGTCCATCAGGACAGCCCGGTAGGTTCCCCGTGGAAAGGGTGAGCCCCCCGGCATGGACAGGGCGTGGGAACCCACCCAGGTTTCACCCGAACGTTCCGAAACCAACCAATCATCGACAGTCAGTTTCCAGAAAAGCTGGGCATCGTCGTTTAGAAGGTACATGCTTTCCAGATCCGCTATGCCGTCATCGTCGGAAGCGAGTATGAAAAACGAGAGGGTTTCGCTGATCGACGAGTCGAAGGAACGATAAGCCAGGCGGAATGATGACGATACAATCTTGGGATCCGCTTGAGAACAGGCACCAAATACGAAAATGGCGAGCATCAAGAGGCCCGACCAAGCGGTAGGACGTGCGGAGAAAGGAGAAAAGGCAAGCCGAGCCCCGGATGTCGAAGAGGAACGCATTTTATTCATATTACCCCCCTTGCCGCCGGCCGACAAGGTGTATATTTTGCATGTATGCGTCCTGAAAGATTGAGTGAATTGAATGGCAAACCTGAAAGCGCGGGCAGCTATGTGCTGTACTGGGTACAGGCCTCTGTCCGTTCGGAATCGAACCTCGCCCTTGATTGGGCGGTTGGACGCGCGAATCAGCTAAAAATTCCGTTGATCGCCTGCTTCTGTCTGACCGACGCTTACCCCCTGGCCAGCCCGACCCACTATCGTTACCTCCTGGATGGCCTGGAAGAGGCCCGTACGGGGTTGGCTTCCAAAGGCATCGCACTTATTGTCCTCCGCGGCAAGCCGGAGGAACTCATCAGGCAAGCCGCAATCCGGGCAGCCCTCGTCGTCTGCGATACCGGTTATTCCCGGACCCAACGCAATTGGCTTGCAGCGCTGGTCAGGACGGTGCCCTGCAGGCTTGTCCGCATCGAAGGGGACGTGATTGTCCCTCCCCACGTATTGTCCAACAAGGAAGAATGGTCGGCGTATACCCTACGCAGGAAAATGACGCCCATGCTGGACCTTTTCCTTGAAGAGACGCACGAGGCTGTGCTCAAAAGGGTATCGCTACCTCCGGAGCCCTCCGTGCTGTTTCCAGGCGCAGGCTCGCTGGCTGTGGATGTGGGGAATTTCATCACAAGCTTGGAACTGCCGGGAAAGGCACCGGCCCGCGGAAGGGAACAAAAGCTCCGCGAGAAAGCGGGTTTCAAGGCTGCATTGGTCTATTATGGGGAATTCCTGTCAAAGCGCTTGGACCGCTACGACGAGGACCGTAACGATCCCTGCCTTGACGGCAGTTCAAATATGAGCGCAGCCCTGCACTTTGGCCACATTTCCCCCTCATTATTGATTCGTCGCGCCCTCCAGGCCAGCGGACAAAGCAGTGCGGAGGCTTGCACCCATCCCGGGCTTAAAGCCTATATTGAAGAATTGGCGGTGCGACGGGAACTGGCCATCAATTTTGTGGTCCACCGTGACGATTACGACACACCTGGTTGTTTGCCTGATTGGGCTGTACGTACACTGGACTTGGCGGCCATCCATCCCCGTGCGGCCATTTACACCTTCGCCGAATTCGAAGCCGCACGGACCCACGACCCCTATTGGAATGCCGCACAGGATCAGATGGTAAAAACAGGCCGCATGCACGGTTATATGCGCATGTATTGGGGAAAGCAGATTCTGGGCTGGAGCGCCAGTGCAGAGGAAGCTTACCTCACCGCCATACGCCTCAACGACAGCTATTCCCTGGACGGGCGGGATCCCAATGGCTGGGCGGGCGTGGCCTGGTGCTTCGGCAAGCATGACCGCCCCTGGGCCGGCAGACCCGTGTTCGGTACGGTACGATATATGAACGCCGGTGGATTGAAGCGCAAATTTGACGCAGACGCGTATGTACGGATGGTAGCATCGCTATAAAAGCGAAAAGGAGACGAGAATGTTCGATTATCTCGAATATACCGAGGTGGAAGGCAAGGATGCCTGTCATGATATCGAAATCTATGCGCTTTCTACCTGCGGTTTCTGCAAGAGGGCCATGGCATTCCTGAAAGACCAAGGCATCGCATACCGTTATGTGCACGTGGACCAGACCACCATGGAACTAAAAAACAAGGCGAAAGCAGAACTGAACGCCAAGTTCAACGAACATGTATCCTTTCCCTACGCAGTCATTGACGGAGCGCAGACCCTTGTGGGCTTCATCGAGGCCGACTGGCGGAAAACGCTGTTGGACTCCTAGGTGACAGGGATGAAACCGATCAAGGTAAGAACGATAGCGGAAACAGAGACCTTTACCCGCATGGTCGCGGAAAAGCAGGGCTGGATACTCACCCGCGACAAGGGCTTTTTCGACGACCTCGCTTCCGGCTTGCAGGTAAACTGGAACCGATATGGTTACTTTCTATGCCCCTGCAGGGATACCGAAGGCAGCCGGGAAGCCGATGCGGATGTCGTATGCCCTTGCCGCTACGCCCGAACGGACATCGAACGCTATGGCCACTGCTTTTGTTCGCTCTATTGGTCAAAGGATTTTGCCGCTTCCGGCAAGGCTCCCACCGGTATACCCGAGCGCCGGGGCTGTGGGGATCAGGCGTAGCCCGTACTGGTCAAATACCGCTATTGACCAGCGCCACAAGCCGCGGGTATCATTTTCAAGTGACCCGGAAACGCCTCATATTACTATACGCATGTGTAGCCCTGTTCGTTTGCGGAAAAGCCGTAGCGCAGTACGATCCGCTTGGTGGAATCTGGTATCCTTCAGCCGACCTACCGCCCACAAACTCCCAGGAAAGCTGGCGTCCTGAAGGGGCGGATGTTTTTGGCGAACGAAAAGCACGTATGTACGTCGAAACATTTCTTACCGGACACGGCATTCCTTTCATACACAGGTCCCTTCGTCCCAATGTGGGTGGTTTCGGGGTTACGATCACGAGCGAATTCACAGCACCCCCGGCTTCAGTCCCCAGCGAAGACGCGATGGAAACAGTCGTTGTGGCCGTACCGCTTTCATCCGGTAAAGATAGTGGCAACGCGACATCGGATTTCGGAATAGGGATAGCCCTCGAATTAGCCGCTCTGGTTGCGGCAAAAGGCAGTCCAGTCCATCTGATAATCACCTTCCTCGGCGATGAACTGGCGGAACTCCCCCCGGACCTGACATCCAACGGTACAAGGCCGGGACTGACAGGCTTACGGGACATCACCGCCTCCATACCCAATCCTGGACGGACGGTTTTCATCTACCTGGACACGGGTGCGAAGGCAGTACCACTCGCCCTGAGGCATGGGGCTGCAGGAACCGTGGCTCCTTTCGGCGTTGTTTCGGCCTTGTTGGAAGCTTTTGGGAAAAGGGGCATCTTTTTCCCTATCGAATTGCCTTATAACGAGTTATACCGCTTATCCCTTCTTAGGGGTACAAAAGCACTTGGCTTGCTTAACGGAGCGGGTTTCCAGGCTGCAGCTTTGGCCCCCGCACGTGCTATTGGTATCAATGGAACCAAGACCGCACCCTCCGCCAGGGAAGCGGGACTCGCGCTCTACGACTCGCTCGGGGGGTTGGCTGGAATCCCCATCGAAGCAGATAGGCGCTACACACTATTGGGCTTGGGCCTGCTCGTCCTGCCCGTATCGGAAAAGATGTCAGTGGCCTTATTCATCGCGGTTGCGGCACTCTCACTCGGTTCGCTTCTGATCTATTCGCTCACCCATAGGCTCCAGTTGTTGGAACGTTTCGGGGTATTTATCCGACGTTCCTGGGCTGTCCTGCTCTATTTTTTGATACTATTCTGCGCGATCCGCCTATCCGGTTTCATACTGGACCTTTTCCTGAAAAAAGCCGGTGCGTCCTCCGCAACAACTCCCTACGGCGCGGCGGCTGTCAAGCTACTCGTATCATTTGGCATGTATTATATGTTCTCGCTTTTGTCGGACAGGTTGCCTATTCCCCACCATGCACATTTTTTTGGAACCGCCGCGAGCGTTTGCCTGGCTATCGGTGCCCTGATTGCTGCAGCCCTCGATTTCACCTATGTCCCGCTGGTATTGTGGGCTTTCACCTTTGCCTTCATCTCTTCGTCGTTCCACTCCTATTCACTCGCTTTCCTTTCGGCCTTCATCGCCCCGATACAGATAATGGGAGCCCTGGCCTCTGCCGCAGGTTCCGGCGATCCGGGACCGGCCCTTACCTTTTTAAGCGGAAAGCCCTTGGTAGAGCTGTATGCTGCGTTCATTATCCTCCCCTTCCTGCTCCTTTCCAAACGTGGATCCATTCTGATGAAATCCAGAACCGGCACGGAAAAAAGAAATTATTTCTCGCACCAAGTCATACATAGGACCATTTTCATCTTGGGCAACCTGCTTGCACTGGTGGTTTTTTCAAACGAGGTAGCTCTGGCCGAAAAGAGATTGCCTGTCGCGCTGAGGGAAACGCTTGACGGCAGGACAAGAACCCTTGAGTACGCCGCCGATTCCTTCAGACCTGCAGGCATGCGTGTATCCGATGCCTTCGGGAACAGGGAGCTACCAGCCCAAGACACCCTGCCCCAAGAGCTCGACAACTCCTTCCCCCTCGAAATAAGCTCCTCCGAACAATTCTACCTGGACAGGCGTTTGGTCAGGCTAACCATTACGACCTTTGGAAGACCAGCCCGGATTGACCTTTCAATGGATGCGGAAAAAGCCCTTGCCCTTTATTCGTCACCCGTACCCTACCGGCTTTCCGTGGACGGCCGGAGCGCTTTCCTGGCCTTGGGCGAACAGCCTCCAAACCCCTTGGAGCTGGACCTGGTCCTGCCAGCAGATAATAAGTTCACCATCAAAGGAACCGCATATTTTACCACTTCGCCTGCGCCATTGCGAACGGAACCGGAACACCCCCTCGATTACGTGCTCAGCGTTTCGGCAACTAAAAAGATAGGTGAATGAGCATGGCGCGCATGATCTTCCATGCCGACCTGGACGCCTTTTTTGCATCCGTCGAGCAGGTGGATAAGGCGGAGTACAAAGGAAAACCGGTAGTGGTAGGCGCCCAACCCGGTAAACGCGGAGTCGTCGCGGCCTGTTCGTATGAAGCGCGTGGGTTTGGCATCCATTCGGCCATGCCCATCTCACGCGCGTCCCGGTTGTGCCCCCATGCCATTTTCCTGCCCGTAAGGATGGATAGATACCGGGAAGTATCGGCCCTCGTCATGTCCATCTTTGGAGACTTTACGCCCGATGTCAGGCGTATCTCCATCGACGAGGCGTTTCTGGATGTGACTGGAACCGAGCGGCTTTTCGGCAGCCCGGAAGATACCGCCCGCAAGTTAAAAGCCAGAGTACGGGCAGAAACCGGTCTGACGGTATCAATTGGCGCGGCAGGCAACCGGTATATCGCCAAGATAGCATCAGCCCATTCCAAACCTGACGGTCTGCTCGTGGTCGCGGCTGGTGTGGAGGAATATTTTCTGGAAAAGCTTCCCCTCCGTGCGATGTGGGGCATAGGCGGAAAAACCCTCGAACGACTCTCCGAACTCGGCCTGGATTCGGTCACCCGGATACGATCCGTGCCCGAGAAGACCCTGCAATCCATGTTGGGGGTTTCTTGCGGAAATTTTCTGTTCAATGCTGTCCGTGGGGTAGATCCGGGTATTTTTCCCGACGAGACGCGTTCCCGTTCAATCAGCTCCGAAACTACCTTCGAACAGGATGTATCGGATTCCGAAATTTTGGAGTCCACCATCCTGGGTATGGCACAAGAGCTCATGTTCAGGCTCCTGGAAGAGGGCTTTCGCTCAAAAACCATACACCTTAAACTGCGCTACGATGATTTTGAAACCTTAAGCGCCCAAGAAACGCTGTCCCGCTGGATCATATCCACCGATGACATCAACGCCGCTGTCTTGGGCCTGCTGGCGCGTAAACGCGACCGAAAGCGCCCCATACGTCTGATTGGTGTAGGACTGGGGAATCTGGAATGCGACAGTGGAATCGTCCAGAACGAATTGTTCGAAGGAAGCTCCGAACGCAGTTCGCGGGTGGAACGGGCGGTACTGGAATTGCGGAAGAAGAAAGGGGCGCTAGTGACCAGGGCCCGTCTTGTGGCTGCACCCTCAAAACCGGACAAAAAATAAAGGCTACCCGAGAAACCTGAAAATACAATTCTTCCACATGTCCCTCGTTCCCTAAAACCATCCTTTCTGAAGGAACCGATAATCAATCCAAAGATTTCCGTATCTCGGCGGCGGATGCGGCCAATTCCTTGCGTACGCTTTCCCCGGCCGCCCGGAACGCTTCCTTCAAGGCAGCATCGGGCGTGCCACCTTGGCCGCGGGTCGATATCTGAGGTTTCGCCACTATGACGCTGCCGTCGGAACGCACAAGGCGAACGCTCGTCCGGGCAACGGTGTTGTATATTTCGTAGGTCTTGCCCTGGTAGGTCATCTGGCGTGGCTCATCGCTTTCAGCAAGTACGATGGCCAGATAGGATACGGTAGTTCCACCAAGCGAAGCGGCTTTGGCGACAGCAGTGGAATCTCCTCCCAGCGCCGCAATGAAAGCCGAAGGATCCAGCCTCCCATCGGCCGGGATAATTTCAAGTCCGGTACCCGACAGGCCACCGCTTACGGCATCTACCAAGGGCGAGAAATCGCCTATTATCGAGGTCTTCGTTTCAGGGTTGACCACCCGCTCCATGGCAAGGACCCGGATGGTCTGACGCTGGGGCAGATACGTAAAATCCCGTACGACTTCGGAAAATACACGGGTTTTACCCCTGTTCGACACCGCCAGTACCGCCCGTACCACCAAGGGCCGATCGGTTCGGGCTATGCCCCTCACGGTAGCGGAAGCCACACCATAGGAATCGGTGGTTTCGGATGCCGTCAATTCGCCCAAGCCATCGGCGAAGGCGAAACGGATGGGGGCGTCGGGGACTACCGCCTTTCCGTAATCATAATTGATGACCAGCCGGACCGCAGGAGAGAGGCCCCGACCTTTTGCCAGATCACGGATGTTTCCGCTGGCCTGCTTGCCGTCGACCATCCATTCGTCCACTGGTTCAAGGGTAAAGCGGGCACCGATGGCGGTCAACTCGGCATCGGCGGAGCGCACCAATTCGGCGCGTTCGCCCGCGCGTTCCTTGTCGCGATCCGGAGGGTTTTCGACATCGATGGCGATCAGACCTACCAAATGGCGGAGCGCTTCTACAGGATGGTTGGAATCAAAAGCCCCTCGGGAAGCGGCACGAAGTTCGCGCATGGATTTAAGGTAATCGGCGGCATCCCGCATTTCAGGTGAGGGTCCCGCTGCCTTGGGGGCTTCGGCGGGCGTCATGTCGGAACCTGCTTGCTCACCTGCCTGGGACCTGACAGCACCCGCTACCTTTTCAGAACTGGACGTCGATCCTACTCCGGCCGGAGCCTGGGTAACACAAGAAGAAATCAAAGCCCAAGCAAAAGCAGACAGTATGACCGAACGTAGCTGCAGCCCTCTTTTTATCAAGGGGAACCTCCTACCAGGTAATTGTCCAGACCACGGGAAGCGAAGCTGATAGCAGTTCTGCGATGGATGCCGAATAGGATGCCGTGCGCGTTTCCGCGTTTATGGTTGCCGTTCCCATGGACGGGGTGGCTGCGGCCGCCGCACCGGAGGATGCTGGAACGGAGGGCGTCTTCAACCGGATTGCCACCAGATAATCCTTGAAGACTTCGTCGACGAGCCGTTTCAATTCGGGATCCAGCTGGCCGCCGCCTTCCGCGAAGCGCATGGTAAGGGTCGTCTTGCCGTTAGCCTGGTTTATCGAAGAAGTACGGCCACTGGCATCCAAAAAAGCACCCAGGGCCTGCAGGTTTTTAAATTCAAGTTCGGTCTGGATGCTCACATCGGTTTCGTCCTGCCTGGATGAAAAGGACGAAAGGCTTAAGCCGTTCACCCGTGCGACGGTCCTTTCAAGGTCGGCCCGCCCCACAGGCAGGGGTAGCCAGCGCTCATTGCCATCCAGTTTGCCCATGGATTCGACAAGGCGCGAGATCCTGTATCCGAGTTTGATCGTTCCCGAACCGTTTCCCCTGATTTCAATATCCGCATCCATGCCTACGCATGAGACGAACAAGACGCACGCGAAGGAGATGGACACCAAAAGACGAAATGCTGATTTTAAGGACATTATCACATGCTCCCAGGTTAGAATTCTTCTGAATGGATACTTACATCCTGAATCCGGACAGGTACGTCGGCTTCTACCATGGCGAAAGCCTTGGCCAGGACGGATTCTCCGAACACTTTCGAGTTGGACACGTAGGCGCCCCCGATCTGGGCGAAGCTGAGGGATTCCTGCAAATCCACTTCCGCCGCGCTCATCCTGAATTGACGTTGAAAACGGTCGCGTACGGAATGTACGATCCGGCGCTTGTCTTTCAGGCTGAATGATTCGGGAAGCTCAAGGATCAGCTGAATCATCGATACGACCATTTCCGACGGTCCTCCATAGACGCGCCGGGGTGCGCGCGCGCTATAATATACACCATTGATGCGCCATTTGCGAATACCTCAGGGAAGCGTCCACGCTTTCGCCCGTATTTTTTTACTGTTCCACTTCCTTTTATATTTCCAGACGTCAAAGGTTTATCCCCAGACCATTCCAGCCTTCGCAGCAGGCGGTTTCGAAGAGGCCCCTACCGCCTTGTTACGAGTGGAACTAGGGGAGGAATCCGGGGAAGGGGATGGCAAACCCGAAGCAACCCTCTTTATGGCCGGTTCCTGGAAGGGATCTGTTCTGGGTGCCGCATCAGTCTCGCTGAGCGAATGGGGACTTCAGGCGCTAAGCAATAGCGCACCGATCCTTTTCACCCAGGAAATTGACCTTAGCCTGAGGGTTGTGGTTCTGGAACGGTGGTTTGTCGAGGCAAGTTTCCTTGACGACTATGCCCTCAACACTTACCGTGCGGGTTACTCGGGGACGGAAGGCGAAACCATACGCTATGCCGGCTTGGGAAATGTGGGGCTGGATTTCCCGGCCTTCCCCTACATTGACATATCCGGTGGAACCCCGAGCTCATTCGGAGCCTACGCTGCCTTCGGATCAGGTCCCTTGGGTCTGCACGCCCTGCTCCGCTACGATTCAGTTGCAGGGGAAGAAAAAACCTATGTCAACGGACAAGAACGGACCATTGTGGATATGGATCCGGCAAAAAGGCTGCGCGGCCAGTCCTTTGTGCTGCCCGACACGGGTCTTGCTTCGGCACCCCGCATCTTTCTTGAAGATCCTGCTGGTACTTTCCAGGCGGCTGATGGCAGGAAATACCGGGTGCCAAACTCGGCCGAAGCCTCATATTCCGCACTTTATGGCTTGGTGGAGCTAAAAACCACACCCAAAGGCCGTGTTATGGTCTCCTATTCCGTATCAGGAAACCCAAGAGCCGACCCTTGGGCAGATTCGCTGGGCGAGTACTCGGACAGCTCCGGTGGAGCGGGCACCGGGTTCCTGGGCATAACCCAAGCGGCCTTCCTGGTTTCCTCGCCGCGTACGGAACTCCCCCTTTTCCCCCAGCCAGGCGATGGTACGGGAAAGCCCGCAACCGTCGTGATCGATGGATCCCCTGCACTGGCCCTCTACGAACCCGGTACATTCTCACCCTTCGAACGCTCGAACCGGTATGCTCAGCCATCCAGCGCGACCACGACCGGCGAAGCCGAATTGGTGCGAAGCTCAAATGGCCTTTCGGTTCCCGGTTTTATACTTTTCAGGGCGAATTCTTCGGAACCTAGTGGAATGAACCCTGGCGACACCACCCAATTGACCGACGGAAATACGGCTAGTACGTATTACACGCTTGCCATGGACAGCAGTCCTGGTGGAGACCTGGATCGCTCTCCCGAGTCACGTTTTCCCCTGGCAGGTCTGGAACCGTCCATATACTACCCCGTAAGAGCAGGAAGAAGCACGGACCTCGCCTTGCGCTTTACCTCGTATGGAGCTCCGGGTAGCTATTCTATCGGAACGGATGTCGTTGCAGGATCCATCATCGTCACACGCGGAGGAATTCGAGATCCGCTTGCCTCTTTCGATGCCGAAACCGGAGTCGTCTCACTCTCAGGCAACGCGGTTCCTGGCGAGATCGTCCGTATTTCATACTTAAAAAACGCACAGGATAGGCGCTTTGGCAGCCTGGCAGCAGGAATCGGCGCAATTTATGGAAAGGATGAACAATTTTCCGCCCGTGCAGCCCTTGCCCTGCGCTGGAACTTGTCGGGTTCCGCTTTTACCAGCCCCGATGAAAGCAACCCGGGGAAAGTATCCCTGTCAGCCGGAGCCCAATGGATAAATGGAAAAAACAAGCTGGACCTGGCCGCTTCCCTCCATTATGAGAATCCTGATACAACCGGAATGTACCGTGCCGCAGGGATGGAAGATGCGGAACTCAAAATAAGCCTGGGTGAGGACGACGCCTACGAAGTCGGTCCGCCCCTCAGCCCACACATCAGTAACGAAGCCGCCTTGTTCGAGCCTTTTTGGACAGGCATCGACGCCAGAGCGGGGATGGAACGGGTACCGGATTCCAACAACACTTCGATGCTTGTCTACAGGAATTACCGCAATTCCGATGTCCTGGGCAACAGCATCCTGATGGAACTTTCGTGGAACGGGGCTACGTTGGAAGAGGATAAGGAAGGCCCCTACTCCGTTTCGGCACCGGAGCTGAACACGACAGCCCTGGTGGCCGAATACGAATTGGGGGACGGGAAAGCCGAAAACGGGACCTTCGCCTTGTGGACAGGTTTTCAGGCAACCCTGGGCAACGAAGCATCAGCCTTGTCCAGGGCCCGAAAACTAGTGGTTCCCTACCGCTTTTATGACGTTGCAAGCGGAAGCGCGCAGGTACTGGCTTACCTGCAGTTGGGCTCCCTTTCTTCTCCGGATGATGGATTTGCGGAAAGCGCCGAACTCGTATGGAGCGCCCCCATCACTGCAAGCGCCGTATCCAGCTCAGATACCGAATGGCGATACGCCACCCTCGACTTGGGGGACGAAGACCGGCGACGGCTGGGTGAGGTCCGTGCCGTACGTTTTGTGGTAAGGCTTGAAAAAGCCGCCTCAGAACCGGCCGCATCGATTCAGGCCTCCGGCCGGCTGTTGGTGGCCCCTCTGGTTGTTCATGGCAGCGACTTCAGGCCTGTCGTACTCGAAACGTCGGGGCTCTTCCGCGAGGCAGCCGACAACGAGGTAAAAACCGCCAGCATGCCGGATACCGTAATCGATAGCGTGGATGGTACGGTACTGCCAACACTCAGTAGCCGGTTTTCTTCAGAGATAAAACGCCTGCACCCGAACGGTGAAAGTCAGCGCATCCTCCGGCTGGAGTGGACAGATACCATTGCAGGCAGTGCGAACGACGCTGCGGCTGGAAGCGACGGTTTCCCTGCGCCGATGCCGCTGGACAAATATGGCAGCCTGTCATTTTTTATTCGTGGTCCCACGTTGATTGGAGCCGGAGATCTGGACGGAGCGGCATTCCGGCTTGTCATCGCGGCGAGTCCGGCTGCCATCGGAGACCCTGTCGCGGGTGGGCTTGATGTACGGATCCCACTTTCCAACCTAACACCGGGAAGCTGGTCGCAGGTGCGGATTGACTACCGGGGGGAGAAAACTGCCGCATTCGTGGATGGGACGCCCATTCCTGAAGCCAGTATCGTGTACCGGAGCAGCCAGGACACGATGGCCTGGCTGGGTCTTCTCGTGTATCCAGGTACAGGAAAATCCCTACCCGCCGCCCATCTGGCCGTGGATGAACTGGTATTGGAGAATCCTGCTTCGAATTATGGCGCGAAGCTGGGATCCAGTTTCACCTGGAAATGGGAAGGACCATGGTTGACCATGCTCGGCATTCCACTGGTGTCAAATATACAGGCCAGTGCGACCATGGAACTGGGAGCCTCCGGCAACGGGATCATTCCGGACGAATCTTCGGTCAACGGAGGAAGCAACGGCCTGGGGGAAGCCCTTTCCGCAAGGTCCCGTGGATCAATCTCCATGAATATTACGGGCATGGACCTTAAAATCAATGCAGGTGATTCCACATCCACTTCCTCGGCAGCCTGGGACGCAAGCCATACCGTATCCATCCCCCTGGGTCCCATCCTCATCACAGACCAATTCAATCAGGATCCGGCCTCACGGGTTTCGAATCATGAACTGATATTGGCCCTGTCCAAACCGGTAGTTACCCGGTTTTCCGCCGTCGCGAAGAACAGCGGCTCTGTAACGGACCAAACCTGGAAAGCGGATATCGGTTTTACCGTCCAGCCAAACAACCTGGATCAGCCTGCCCCGCCAGCCAAAGAATTGCAAGAAGGTCAAGAAGTTCCACAGGATGAGGATGTTCAGGGAGATCAAATTGAACCTTCCACACCAGCTACCTTTGTCCAATCCGCTCCGGCCTTGTATTTCACCTCATCCTTCACGGGAGGCTATACAACGGATGTGGATTCCGCTTCCATCAAAACCTGGGAACGGGACTATTTTTCGGCATGGGCTGAAGGAAAGAAAGAACTGCTGCCCGATTCGGGTGGTGCTGCCCGCAAACGGGAATTCTCCGCCTCCGGGAATCTGGGGATAAGACCCGCGCCCATGGGTATTGATCTTTTGGGGACAGCCGGGGAAGCCTTCAATGCCACAAAAGAGGAACGCACAGGCAGGCTTGGTCTTATGGCATCCATTCCCCTGCGTTTCCGTGATTGGGGCATGACCATTTCCCTGAGCCGATCCGGTTCGTCCAGCGTCAATACCCCCAATACCGGGGACAGCCTGGACGATGCGGATGAATTCTCACGCTACCTCGGGACGAATACTGAAATGTGGTCGTTCCTTCCCGTCCAGACACTGGTTTCGGATCAGCTTGCCACATCTTTTACCCAGGCGTCGAAAAACATGAACGCAGCACGTTTTCGGGATGGAGTCGGACTCGACCTTACACTTCCCCCTGTCAGGGGGCTTTTGTCGTTTTTTATTCCCGGAAGCCTTAACGCCTCGTTGTTCCGGGTTCTGGAGAGAAAATTGGATACCCAGGAAGATACTGTGGAAGCCGGCATGGGTCTTGATTATTCCGCGATCAATTATTTTGGAGCCTTTGGCACTTATCCGTATTTCAGGTTTTATAAAAGCGACGAATACGAGACGGCTTTCGGGCTGAAAATAACCAGCGGTTCGCTATCCGCGTGGGAAGCATCACTACGGCAGGGGGCCTCTTTTTATGGCTTCACCGATAGTCAACTATCCGTTGCAAATACGATACGCATCGGATCTTCCGGATGGTCCGAGGGAGCCCTTGTGGCCTGGACTACGCCAAGTCCCAACAGCCTGCTTGCAACCATTTATAGAAGCCTTATAGTCAAGGCGGCAAACTGGAAAGCGGGTCCTTACCTGTCAGAACTCGCCTCAGCCGAACTGTCTCTTGATCCCGTCGACCCGTCTGCCTCGGCCCGAGAGGAATTCATCGGAAAGGAAGCCGCCATCGCGGAACGCAGGGAAAACCTGGAATTTTCCGTTTCGGATACCACAACAGCAGCATGGAATCTGGCAGTAACCCACGAATCACTGGTCCGATCGCCGGGAAAAATAAATCTTCGTGCCTTCGCCAGCCTGGGATTGTCCGGTTCATCCAAAACAAATCCGCTACAACCAATACTATTCACAATTTCATGCGGAATTTCACTTGCATTGATCTTCTAGTGGGAAAAGATAAAATAGAGTAGTATATTTGGTATGTATCTGCGGCCTAAAGGTATTTAAACAGATACCCCGGATAGCCAAGGAGGAGTCGGGATGATAAACGGTAAACAACAGGTATTGATAGCGGCATTATTGGTTCTTGGTACCTTCGCATGGTCCCAGGAAGCAGCGAAACCGGATGCGGAATCGCCTTCGGGATTCGGTTTCGAACTGGGTCTTGGCACGGAATCCGTCCTGAGGGAGCCAACGGAACCTTTCAATGAGCTGACAAACCCCATGGACACCTACCAGATGCTGGCGATAAAGCCGGACCTATCCATAGGCAAGTTCGGACTTGGGTTCAATGTTACGGTTCATTTCAACCTTAAATTGGGATCCGGCGGACAAGGAGTTGAGTTCTACGAACCAGACTGGAATCCGGATAAAGCCAACAAAACCTTCCTCGAACTGTACCTTCCCAAAATTGCCTACGCGCGCTGGGGTGTGAAGGGAGAGCCGCTCTTCGTAAAACTTGGTTCCTTTGACGATGGAACCTTGGGTAACGGTTTCATAATGGGGAACTATTCGAATACCAGGTTCCTTCCCCAAACACGCCTATTCGGTCTGGCCTTCGACCTGGATGGCAAACTTTTCAACTTCCCCTTTGTAGGAATCGAAACCTTTGTTGGAAACCTTGCGCGCTTCGACGTACTTGGAACCCGCGTGTACGCCCGCCCACTCACGACCATGGAAATACCCATTCTGAGCGCCTTGCAGGTGGGATTCACCATTGTTGTGGACAGCGAGCCCCAGCTGTACGATGCCGAAGTCCTTGATAATGATGGGGATGGGGACTCAGTAGCCGTTTCCGGCATCGATTTCCGCCTGCCGGTACTTGGAAACCCCCTGATTTCCATGGCCGCCTTTGGCGACCTGGCCTTTCAGAACGAGGGACGCTGGGGTACGGCGATGGGTATGGGCGGACGCGTTTTCAGCTTCATGCCCTATATAGTGCAATTGCGGTTTATGGGGCCTGAATTCATACCGACCTATTTCGATACTTCCTACGATCTGTTCAGATCCGATAAATTCTCCATTATGCAGGATGCCCCCAAAACTTCGGAAGCCTATGCGGGCTGGCTCGCAAGCCTGGGATTCTCCCTGCTAAGCGACATGATAGTCTTCAATGTGAGCGTGGACGGTCCCTTCGCAGCGGCAGCCAGCGATTCCACCAGCATCTCTGATTATCCCCATCTGCGGGGGATCTTTACCGTAGGTGAAGGCTTACTGGCAGGATTCTCGTTCGATGCCCTATATGAAAAGTACCTGCTCGGCGCTCCTGGCGGCGAAGGCGGCTTCTTCGAAGACTTGGTAAGCCCGGAAAATGCGGTCATCGGTGCCAAGTTCAATTACCGGACGGGACCGGCAGTGCTGTCGCTCTTGTATAATCTGCGCTACGATCCGGCAGCAACTGGAGCCGAAAAGTACGTCGTCACGTCGAGCCTGATCAGCTCGGTCAGGTTCTGACAAAAGGAGGAACGTGTATGTTCAAACAGCCCAAACTAGCCGGTATCGTATCGGCTTTGGCATTCGCCTTGTTATTTCCGGCTTTCATGTCCGCTCAGACGGCACCTACAGCCCTGCTGGTATACGCGGACGATCCGGATGCCGTGGAAATAATCGATGCCGGTGGCGTGGGAAGGATGGCATCCATCGGGGACGAGATCAGGGCTGGAGAATCCATCCATACCCTTCTTTCTACGGCAGAAATCAAGCTGACACCCAATGGATCCATCGTCAAGCTTGCAAGAAACACGAACTTCAAGATCGATGGTCTTGCGAAGGCACCAGGCGAATCCAACGATTTTGCCTTGCTTAAAGGCAAGATCCGCACGGTAGCGGCAAAAACCGTTGGCGGTGAAAAGTACAAGATCAGGACTCCTTCCGCTGTCTGCGGCGTTCGTGGTACCGACTTCCTGATGAATGTCGTCGAAGGCGCCCGTGATTCGGTCATGGTCAAGAATGGCTTGGTCGATTTTGCACGCACCCTCGCCGATGGTACGATGGAATCAGTCAGCGTAGGCGCAGGCCAATTCGCCGATGTTTTCGGCGCCCAATTCGCCGCTGCCGCCTTCACGGCGGAACAGTTCGCCGAAGAATTCGCAGATGTTGGCTTCGAAGCCCTTGATCCAGCCGATGTACCCGGCTCCGAGGAAGCACTCGCGCAGGAAGAGCCCGTCGCCGAAGAACCGGTTGAGGAAGCCGTGGTCGAAGCGGTGCCGGAGGCTCCGGTGGTGAAACCTGCAGAAGAGCTTGCCGCTCCGAAACCCGATGCGAGCGAATCCAAGCTGATGGCCTGGGCCCGTGAGATGCTGGGCTTCGAGATTGGTTCTGTCGTCATCGACGGTAACACCTATTCCAAAGCAGTCATCCAGCCGCAATTCTCTGTGGGTAAGTTGCGTATGGCGCTCTACCTGCCCGTCATCTACACATCCGATCTTTTCGACCCGGATACCTGGTATAAGCCGAGAGGTAACGACGAATGGTCCTTTGGATCCGAGTATTGGGATACAGACCCCATCAAGGCCAGCCTGGATGCCCTGAGCGATTTGGCGCTCAAGATACGTTACGTTGAATATGGTGACCAGGCAGTGGACAAGGCGTATCTAAAGATAGGCAATCTTTCAACCATGACAATCGGACATGGCGTCTTAATGCGCAACTTCGCCAACGATACCGACTTCCCCTCAATCAGGCGCATAGGCTTGAACGCTGGTTACGACGCCGGTTTCTTTGGTGCCGAAGGCGTTGTTAACGATTTGGTGAAACCCGAAATTTGGGGTGGCCGGGCGAAAGTATTGTGGTTGCTCGGCTTCACGGTCATCGCGGATGTAAACCCCGCCAGCGATCTCATTTCCACAGCCAGGGATGATACCGGCCAGATGATGTTGCTGGGAACCGGAATGGATCTGGACCTGCCCATCATCCGCGGCAATCCCATTTTCAGCTTGCGCGCCTATGCGGACGTGGCTGCGATCGTCCCCTATACCTTCAAGGATATAGGTACAGGCGACAGCAAGGTAGAGGCTGGATTGCAGACACAGGCTGTATACGACCCCGATCTGGGTAGCGGACTGGATGCGTTCCGGAATTACGGTGTGGTATCCGGCTTCCTGGGTAATATCCTCTTCATCGACTACCGTCTTGAATACCGCCTGCAACGGGGAGCCTACAGGCCAACCTTCTTCGATGCAGCCTATGAGCGCAATCGTGGAACCTATGCCAGGGAATTCGCAAGCATGCTGCAATCCGTGACGGAACAAGCAACCACGCAAGGCATTTACGGCGAGGCGGGTTTCTCGATGCTCAGGGATAAATTGTCCCTGAATGCCGGTTACATGATGCCTTGGTCGTCAGATGCCAATCTTGATATGGAAGAAGTATTCAAGGGCGACTACCTGCAAGCCAAGTTCGAACTGAAAAAGGGGCTGATACCCATTCTGGATGTTGCCGCAGCCTTCAGCTACCAGAGGACAGGCTTCATGTATGCCTTGATGACAGACACCAACGGTGTCAACCTGTTTGACGAACAGACGGTATTCAAGGGCGAGGTGACCTACCCCATTGCAAGCTCAATTGACTTCGCCATAGTAGCGACAACCGCGACCGCACGGGATGCCGATGGTAATGTCAGATATGACGATGGCACCAACAAGCCTTTGGTAGAACCCACCATCACCTTCGAAACCAGGATCAGCTTCTAGACTAACCTGCAGGATGTGCTAGCAAAGTAAAAGGCGGAGAACCCTAGTTGGTTTTCCGCCTTTTTTTTATGTGTGCCCGTCGGCAGGGCGCACCTACCTATCTGACCGTTTATTCGACTGTTGATCCTAGCGCTTATTTTCCTTCCCAGCGAGGCGCCAAGCCGCTTTCCACGCCCAGAGCATCCAAGGAACGGCCTACTACAAAATCTACCAAGTCTTCCAAGCTGGAAGGTTTGGCGTAAAAACCCGGGCAGGCAGGCAGGATTACCGCGCCCGCTTCTGCAAGCAGTAGCAGATTGCGAAGGTGAATGGTTGAGAGCGGCGTCTCCCGGGGAACGACCACCAAGGGTCGCCGTTCCTTCAGGTGGACATCCGCCGCCCGGCGCAATAAATCCCCGCCCGTACCGTTAGCAATGGCTGCAACGGACGACATCGAACAGGGAAGTATGAGCATGCCGTCGGTCCGGAAGGAGCCGGAAGCGATTCGGGCAAAGGATTCATCGTATCGGTACATGAACAGACGCGCGCGGGCATCTTCGGCGAGGGAGGAGGAAAAGGATTCACCGGTTACGCCGGTCTCGAATTTAAGCACGCCGAGACCTTCCCTGGAAATGACCAAGTGTAATTCGGCTCCGGATTCCAGAATCGAGGAAGCGGCCTTCAAGGCGTACACCCCACCGGAAGCTCCCGTAATTCCCAATACAAAGCGTTTCATAGTATTGTCTCCCCAAGCAATGCAAGGAACTCATTTAAAGGCAGCCATACCGGCCTTGTCGACAGAATGAGGATATCGATACTGATCCCGATCACTAACAAAATGGATACGAGTTTATTGACCGAATAGGCTGCGAAGGTCGCATATTTCCGATAATCGATATGTATGAGGATTGAGGCTGTTAACAGGAAAAGGCCCGCAAGGACACAGGCCACATAAAACACCCAACCCAAACCAGTTATATAAGCAAACATTAGAAGCGCTACAATGGCCAATGCATGAGAACCAGAGCTGAAAAGACGGGCAAAGGCCGATCCGAACCGGGCGGGGATGGATTTCAGGCGGGCACTTCGGTCAAATTCCATATCCTGTATTGCGTACACCACGTCGAAACCCATAACCCATAGGGAATTGGCGGCTGCGAGGATGAATATGGGCCATTCAAAGCGACCGCGTAGGGCAATCCAGGCTCCAACCGAAGCCCCGGCACAGGTGACCCCCAAGATAAAATGGCAGAGCCAAGTGAACCGTTTGGTAAAGGAATAAGCGATGAAAAGAAACCCTGCCAGGGGTAAAAGGGCCACGCAAAGTGGATCGAGCAGGAATGCCGCAAGGCATAAAATGAGAAAGGAAAGCGCTGCAAGAACCAAGGCTTCAAGCACGCTTATGGATCCCCCAGGTATGTGGCGACTGGCGGTCCTTTCATTCATTCCATCATAGTTGCGGTCCACCACGCGATTCAGGGCATTGGCGCAGGTCCGTCCCCCCAGGAAAGCCAATAGTATCAAAACCACATTTTTCGTTTTCGGTATCCCACGGGAAGCTACTAGAGTGGCGAGCACGGTAAAGGAAAGTGAAAAAACCGAATGGCTGAACATCACGAGTTCACCGTAGAGTATCAACTTGTGTAAAACCTTATGCAAAACCTTATGCAAAACCTTATGCAAAGAAGAAATCAAAAGCCGTATTCCTTCCACCGCGAATCGACCTGCTTCTTAATATCCTCAGACATGACGATATCATCTGGCCATTCCCGCTCGTGTCCCTCTTCCTTCCACTTCTTTGTGGCGTCTATTCCCAGCTTATGACCATAATGGGCCAAGGGAGAGGCATGATCCAAAGCATCGAGGGGTCCCTCGACCACGACGAGATCCCTGGCGGCATCGATGTTGTTAAATACTTTCCAAGCCACCGTAGAAATGTCCTGGGCATCCACGGACGCATCCACGATCACGAGAAGTTTCGTATACATCATCTGACCGAGCCCCCAAAGGGCGTGCATGATTTTTTTTGCGTGACCCGGATATCGCTTTTTTATGGAGACAATGGCGCAGTTATGAAAGACCCCTTCCAGCGGAAAATTCATATCGACGATTTCAGGAAGTTGCATTTTAACCAAGGGTAAAAAAAGCCGTTCTGTTGCCTTGCCAAGAAAACAATCCTCCATTGGCGGTTTGCCCACTATGGTACAATTGAACACCGGATCTTTTTTCCTCGTGATGCACTGTAGATGAAACACAGGATAGTAATCTTTTAGGGAATAATAACCAGTATGATCGCCAAAAGGACCTTCCTCACGCAGATCTTCCTCGGGATCAACATAACCTTCGAGTACGAATTCCGCGCGTGCAGGCACCTCTATATCGTTGGTGACGCATTTCGATCTTTCGATTGGAGCCTTGCGTAAAAAAGCCGCAAACATGGTCTCGTCTATGAAGGCTGGGAGGGGCGCAGTCGCCGCATAGATCATGGCGGGATCGCAACCCAGGGCTACGGAGACGGGCATTCTTTCTTTACGGGCTTTATACTTTTCCCAGATCGCCCGTCCATCCTTATGCAGATGCCAGTGCATGCCAGCGGTTTTACAATCATATATTTGCATGCGGTACATGCCTATATTTTGCCTGCCCGAATCAGGATCCTTGGTGAACACCAACGGGAGTGTAAGAAAACGGCCGCCATCGCCTGGCCAGCATTTCAAGGCAGGCAGCGAATTCAGATCGGGATTATTGTCTATGACTTCCTTGCAAGGTGCGCCAAAGATGGCAGGGATTGGCAGGATGCAAGCCAACCTGGCAAGTTTGGGGATGGCTTTGGCCTTACCGATAAAACCTACGTACGAGGAAATATCAATCAGATCGCCTATTTCGCCAGCCAGCCGATCCAAGCCCAACCTGCCATCATCAGAACCCAAGCCAAAGGCCATGCGCTCGTAGGTGCCAAAGGCGTTTATAAGTAGGGGATACGCCGAACCCCGCACATTTTTAAAAAATAGGGCCGGACCGCCAGCCTTCATCACCCTATCGGCGATCTCGGTTATTTCAAGGTCCCGGTCCACTTCGGCATCGATTGTTTTCAACTCGCCCCGTAATTCAAGGGCCTCCATAAAATGACGTAGATCCCTGAATACCATAGGGGTTTTCCTTTTAAGGAGTGATTTTCTTTTCTGCTTGGTCTGGAGGCGCGGCTTCTTTTTTTGGCTCATTTGCGACTTCTGCTTTTTTCGCACGGATGGATTCGATCAGCGTTCTGATCTGTTCGGTGACACCGACACGGTCGTCGGCAGAAAGCGCATCCAGCGACGCTTGGTCATCGTAACCGGCTTCAAGGGCTTTTCTTAACTCATCTAGAGCCAACTCGGTATCGCTGCCAGCCAGAAACAAGGACCGGGCTTTCGCGAAGCGAAGGGCAGGTACAGTCGGGGTACCGGTTTTTGCGTCTGCAGAAGGTTTCCCGTCCAAGGCCTTTATCAGGGTATCGTAATTCTCGACGGCAAGGGCGTAAAATCTAGCGGTTTCACACAACATGGCATATTCATATCTGGCGGGAATATCTTCTTTTTTTGCAAGATATTTCGCATACGAGTCCAAAGCTTCGGGCTGATCCAAAGCCGCCTGACAACGGGCGAGCAGGACTCTGGCATCAAAGTCGTCCTGCACGTTCTCAAGATAGTGCAATAATTTTCCCGCAGCCTCTTCATAACGTTCAAGCTTGTATAGAAGTAGGGCATGGTTGTAGGATGAGTCCTTCCCGAGTGGAAGGAGTACTTCGATTCTGGAATAATGGATCAGTGCTTTTTCTGCCTTTCCGGCTTTTGCCCAAGAGTAGGCGGCAGAGCGCAACAACAACAGGTTATCCGGATCCTTGGAGATCAGTTTTTCAAATATGGCAGCAGCAACCTCCGGTTTACCGGTTTCGTAGGCGATGCGGCCAAGGTTATATTCGCTCGCATTTCTTGTCTTATCAGCACCCTTTGCCTTGAGGAACCAGCGTTCCGCTTCAGCATATTTTCCCAATTCAAAATATGCCGTGGCGATACTAAAATATTCTTCCGCCGCTACGGGATTGAAGGTAACACAAGAAAAAAAACTGATGGTTAGGCACAGGGAGACGGTGAAAATTCTCAATCCATAAAGAATATGCGTTAATCCTTTTAGACGTCCGATGGGAACGCGGATTTTCCCCATCCTTAATTACCCAAGACCGTATCCTCGATCCGACTCAGCTGGGAACGGTACAAGCTAGCGATATTCGATCCGTAATCAGCGATAAGCTGCATTATGTTCCTGGGATGCTCCTCGCCATCCTTACCGTTTATGCGGTCCCCCGCGTCTCCCAGGCCTGGAAGGATATAGGCGGACTCGTTCAGTACGGGATCCATCCAAAGCGTGTAAACCTTGCAGTTATCAAGGGCACGCACTACACGGAGAGCGCCTTTCAGGGCGGAAATCACATTGAAGAATTGGACTGAACGAGGTTTCACACCCTGGTCCAGTATGTATTTCACTACGGTCACCAGGCTTCCGCCGGTCGCGTTCATCGGATCGGCGAAGATCAAATCCTTTCCCTCAAGATCTTCCAGTCTGAAATAGGACTTTTCAAGATCCAGAATATATTCCATGTCATTCTCGTGCTTCGAGTCATCCCTTTTGATCTTGAAGAGCGCAAACGGCGTGACATAGCCCCGGGAAGAATATTCCTGTATTTCCTTGGACATGATCATGGAAGGAAGCAGAGCCCCCCTCAGCATGACGCACATCACCGAATCTTCTATCTTCTGATCTATGTTGGGAATTTTATGCACGGCGAAATTTTGCACAGGAGAAGTTACAGGGGTCTTGACTATCAGGTAATTCTTGCTGGAAGCCTCTGCCTCTGAGTAGGCTAATTTAAATAGCATCTCGTACGCACGTTGGGTATAATATACGAATTCCTGGTGACCTGTCCTGACATCACGAAGTTTTGCGATCAGGCGGGACGCTTCCGGATGGTTTTCTTGGGGTGTAAGGAAGGAATAGACATGGATGCGGGGTTCATTTTTGCAGATTTCCTGCATCAACTGACCCATTTCGTTGTATAGATCGATGATGCATTTTTCCTCGCGCTTTCGCTCATCCACCGAGCGGGTGGACGAAAGTATGCTGAACGAAAGCATGACCTGCCGGAAAATGCCGTCCATCCGGGTGATATGAGCCTTGTCCGCTTCAGTCAAATATCCATCCAAGTCTTGAGCCTTGAGCACTACCTTGTTCATGGTACCATCCTCTTCGGTATACTAGCACAACACAGTCGCGACCCTCAAGTGTGGACAGGTAATTGAAGGAAACTCATTGAAATCCAAAGCGATTTCCATCCGATTAAAACTGTCCATTGGTAGACAGTTTTGAAATCTGGACAGCTCCAGCTCAGCGCATAATTAAAAGCGGATGCGGGCTCCGAATTCAGCACCAAATCCGACATCGGGAGCCGGGAACAGCGGTATGGTAAGCACAGGGGCAAGGAACAGTTCGAGTTTTTTTACAGGCCAGAATTGTAGACCCACAGGGATACGCAAACCCATATCAAATGGTTCTGATCCTTCGTTGCCGCTGAGTCCGGCGTACAGGCCACCACCTATAAAATAGCTCAAATTTTTAGCCAAACCTTCCGCGTCGATCACATAATAATCCACCGAAGCATTCACCCTGCTGGCGGCAAGATCGTACTGCAGGCCGACAACCGGGAAGGAACCCCATTTTAAGCTGAGGCCGATACCACTACCGAACTTGCCAGCCGTTTGGCCGACACTTCCATACACGCCAAAACCGGTCAACCCAAGGGGGCTCTCTTTTGCAAAAACACTACTTGATGTGAAACCCGCCAGGCAAAAAGCAAGAACTAAAAACAATTTCTTCTTCAAAGCATGCTCCTTATAAGATTTTGATCACTCTAATCTACTTATCAAAACCTGATTCTTCAAGACAGATTATTCAAGATACATTTTTTAAGGTACTGGAGTAGTAGGCTCGACAAAGGGCGATTTCAATTGACGTAGGGCTCTGGATCTCCATTCTCCGTTATCCAAAGACTCTGGTATGCCACGCCAGAGTTCATTCGCGGCTTTCCGCTGCCCATTTGCATATTGTGCTGCGGCAAAATAATACATCGTCATGGAGAATTCATTGGAAATCATGTAGGCTTTTGTTGCTTCGTTCTTCTGGGCTGCTGATAAACTTTCGGAAAAGGTTGAGAATAGGAATTCGATGTCGTTATATCTCAATTCATCCAGAATTATGGTAGAAGCGATCAGGAATGCGAACATGAGGTGGCGGGAAGCCCTATCATGCCTTCCTGTCCGATAATAATAAATACCTAAATCCCTGTGTGCGCGATACGCAAAGGGTGCATGATGACGGTATAAGGTAAGAAACCTGTCCAATCCATCATTAAGCAAAGTCCGCTCCATTGCGGTTCGTGTAAAGTCACGGGAGGGATCCGACCAAAGCTCGTCATCCGCCAGGATTCTGCTGAGCGATTCTTCCATTCCCGCATATTCACGGCGCAAGGATTGTAGGTCAGCCATACGGTAGAGTAATTGCCTTGCGTCATCGGGAATCTCAAACAAGGCCTTGTTAGTCAAGGCTTTTTGATATTGCGCAAGGGCGATGGTTGTCTCACCTTCTACACGAAAAACTTCCCCAATCCAATATTCCCCTTCGGGATACGCTTGCAAGGCTTTTATCTTATTCAAGACAGCCTTGACAGAATTACCAAAGGAATCGCGGGGAACAAGCTTGTAAAGCACGGCCAATATTTTTTCTGCTTCTTCAAGCTTCTTTTCTTCCAAAACCCTCTCGACAGCAGCCAGGTCATCAGCCTTGCTGCGTACTTCGGAAAAGGACAAGGCTGCGATAAGGCTTTCATAGGACTTCGCAAACAGATCTTTCCTGGCCCGGACTGCGTCTTCAAAATAGAGAAGCGCATCGCCATATAATTTGTCCCTAAAAAGGTTCTTTCCCTTTTCAAGCAACAACCAATACTGATCCTGTGCCGAAACCGAAAGGACGCCGATACAGAGGATCGTTAAAAAGGCAAAAAGTTTTTTCAAAGCGAATCCAGCTCCTCTTTGAAAGCCTTGTCGGCGTCGGCAGGACTTACTGTCCTGACAATATTGCCATGCTTGAAAATCAATACACTATCACCCGCACCTGTAATCCCCAAGTCGGCATGTCTCGCCTCGCCGGGGCCGTTGACCGCACAACCCATGATGGCAATCGTCGCATCTTTCTTCAATGAATAAAGCGTATCCCGCCAGCGCTCCGCAAAAGCGTGTGTATCGAAACCGTTCCGTCCACAACGAGGGCAGGATACAATCACAATGCCCCTGCCAATCTGTGAGCTTCCTGTGGAATCGGCTACAGCTCCCAGTATTTCCCGTGCAGCCAAAACTTCGGTTTCCATGGTATCAGAAATGGAGATACGTATAGTGTCTCCAATGCCTTCAGCCAGCAGAGCATGGAGAGCTACAGCGTTGCGTACTATTCCCGGGATAAGGGGACCGGCTTCGGTCACGCCCAAATGCAGGGGTTCGCTCCGTCTGGAAGAAAATAGCCGGTTTGCTTTTATCGTATCGCTTATGGAGGAAGCTTTCATGGATACCAGTGTATCGTAGAAATCCAGCTCGTCGAATACGGATAATTCCCTTTCCGCCGCCATGACGAGCGCATCGGCCCTCGTGATTTCCGTACGTTCCATGGCTCGGGCCAAATCCGGAGGCAGGCTTCCCGCATTCACTCCTATCCGGATGGGAACACCTTTTTCGGCGGCTTTCAGCACCACCGATCGTACTTTCTCTGCTGATCCTATATTTCCAGGATTGATGCGGATTTTGGCTATGGGGTAATCTAGACAACGCAGCGCTATTTTATGATCAAAATGTATATCGGCAACCAGCGGCATGGCCACTCTTTTTGCAAGCTCTCCCAAAACCTCCGCAGCAGCAAGGTCGGGAACGGCAAAACGCAAGATGGAACAGCCCAAGGATTCAAGGCCTGCTATACGAGCGATGACCCGCTCGCCCGGCATCCCTTCAAGGTCTTGTTTTTCGAGCCGGTCCTTCCACATGGTCTGGATCGATACAGGATATTCACCGCCTAGGAGGACAGGCCTCACGTGCGCGAAACCACCAATTTTTACAATCTTGCTGCTACGTGTGCCTTCCATACATCAAAACCGGAAAACCGACGAGAGGACAGAACAACCCAGAGGAAATCCTTTCCATTCGTCGGTCTACCGGCTCGACCTTATCCTAGCCTACCAGTCCCAGAGAGAAAACCATCACGAACAACGCGACAGTTTCGATAAGCCCGACGACCAGGATGTAGTTACCAAAACCCTGTCCGGTTTCGGCAAAGGCGTCACAGGCGTATGCGGAGCATTTTCCCTGGTACAAGGCCGAGGCTCCCATGGCGAGTCCGGCAAACAAGCCTACAGCCAACTTGCCTATGCTGTCCAACCCGCCAGCCCTAATGGCGTTCATCAGGATGAAACCATAGATGGTCTGCGTAAGCGGAGCACCCGCAAAGGCTACCAAAAGGAAAGGTACTGGCTTGTTCTGAATAAAACATTTCTTCCACGCACCGATGGCTGACATGCCAGCCACGCCTGCGCCAAGAGCAGAACCAAGCGCCGATAGTCCGAGACAAGCGGCAACTCCGATCATTCCGATATCCATGTAGATCTCCTTTCGTTTATTTAACGTCGCACTTCATTTCGAAGCGCGAAGGGTGCATATTTTACTCCGGACCATTCCATACCCAGATGGCCCGAGTACTCAAGCATATTCAACCTGACACCGTGAACCACTACGGACAAGGCGCTCATGGCTAGATTCAAACCGTGACCGAAGAACAGGATCAAACTGCCCGCAATTATACGTACCGCTCCGGATGGGAGTGCTGCGGCCATGCCGTTGAAACTTTCGGCTATGGCGAATCCGGCGAGTCCGACAGCAAACAGTCGAATATAACTGATGATATCTGAAAAACTGGAAACAGCCGAGAGAAAGGTAGGCAGGAAATTGCCGAAACTTGTAAGAATGTTCTTGAAAAAATTTCCACCCTTCTGTTCGGCAAAGATAAAATACAAACCCAACCCAATCCCGATCATCCATGTGGAATAAGCCGGGACGGGGAATTGGGTCTTGTCCAGTACAAGGTTAAGGACGAGGAAATACAGGCCAAGAACCATGGAAAGCCAACCAAGTTGGGCAAAAGCAGTGAGTGTAGGGAAGGCCTTCTTGATGTTTTTTGCATGGGCCAATACAAGTTGTACCGTGCCTATGATAAAGCACAAATGTTTTACGTTCTGTTGAACAAGCTTGGCTGCTTCTTTTGGATCAAGATCCGGATTCGGATAGAACGGTGGTATCACCAGGGTTTTAAGAAATCCCGGCAACGTATCGAAGGGCAAGGCAAACCAGGTTCCCGTTATCGCTCCCCATACTATCGTGGAAACAGACAGCAACCCCAGCAACAATAAACCATCCGGTACTTTCCCTGATTTTGCCTTGGCTTTAAGGCCAAATATCAATGATAGGATGAATATGAGCGCTCCATACCCACCATCTCCAAAGATCATGGCAAAAAACAGGGAGAAAAAGACAAGGAAGGAGAAGCTTATATCGTACTCACGGTACCCCGGAACCGTGCCCAACAAATCGAACACAGGTTGGACGATCCTGATAAAAGCGCTGTTTTTCAACTTGGACGGAGGAGCATCGGAATCAGAAGGATCATCAAGAATGAGGGCCCAACCATGATCCGAGGCAGCTTTTTTGACCCTAAGGGCTTCATCTTCCGGGACGAAACCGGAAAACCAGGCTATGGCCAAACCTCGCGGGCTGTCTTCTGTTACGTCCATCCCAACCTTTGCCATCTCGAACTCGATATCGGTGGCTATCCGCTGAATATCAGCCTGGATCTCATCCCGTTGTAAGGCGAGCTTGCCCAGGAAGGTTTCGATCTCCGTCAATTTTTGCTTACGAGCCAAAATGGAAGCGTCGATGGCGGCTAATGGTTTTTCAGGCAAGCCGAAGGGGGTCTCCTCCTTCAGATGCACCGCATCCGAAGCACTCAAGGGTCTTCCGATGACCATGCAACGCACCAAGGTTTTGGTTTTGGATAACACCATCACTTTCGTGTCTTTCGACAAGGCCGCATATGATTTTTGCGAAAGTTCATATAGGCAGGCATCCACGCCCTTGGTTCCCAATTCAGCAAGAACACTTGGTTCAAAATTACCGAAACCTTCGATTCGCGACCGTTCCTTCCGTTCCGAAGCCAGGGCGTCCCTCTCGGCCTTGCGCATTTCCGCATTGGACAATACAAGCCCGATCAGGTCGGATGCATCACCGCCCACGGCAAGCTTGGTTTTTTCGGTTCCTGGTGTAGTTTCGGGGATGACATAATTGCGCAGAAGGCCATAAGCGGTTTCGGCTTTCAACTTTTTTTCAGTAAGCCGCACCAGCTCCTCGGAACTAACCGTCCGCTTCTCCAAATGTACAACCCCAAGCGCACGCAACTCGGTCAGGGCAGCCTCGCGCTCGCGGTCCATAAGGACCAGCGAAACCTTCTTCATGGGTACTATCATTGGGCTACCTTTTCCATGCCGCGTTTGGCGATCTTGCCCCTGACTACAGCGGCGGTCTGCTGATCTCCCAGATAGACACGGATCACTTTTATATTCGCCCTAGCCTCAGGAATCTTTACTTTTTCAAAAAGATTGACCCTTTGGGTGGTCGTGCGCAACTCGCGATCCAGTCTTCGTCGTTGTTCTTCAAGGGTGCCCGCTTCAAGGTCAAGCAGGAGCACCTTCCGCAGGTTTTCAATCGCAGCATCGAGCCATAAAGGGTTGGATACCAAGTCGTACTCCCGAACCGCAAAATCCGCGCCCTTGAATACGGGTATCTCGACACCCGCAATATTGCCGGTTTCGGTACGCAGACTGGTAACACGCAGCAAGCCTGGTACGAAGACGCCATTTTCACCGAATACAGCTATCCATGCCTTGAATGATTCGTCGATGCGATCCTTCTCGGTCATCAGATCCCGAATACGTGCCTCAGTGGTACGTATCTCCATTTGAAGTTGCTGTTTCTTGAGCATCAAGGTAGGAAGATAACGCCTGAACATCTTCAGTTCGTCCTTCTGTTTCTTGAGCTCGTTCTTGGTCAGCTTTATCTTGGCCATGTCCGTCCCCGGCTCACGCCGTCTTAGGCCAGAATTGCTCGATGAGCTCGGTACGCAGACCGGTCTCCTCGGGAGCGAAACAGGACGCCAGGATTTCCCAGCCCAAGTCCAGTGCCTTTTCGAGAGGGATGTTGACGGAAAGATCCATCATGGCCTTCTCGAATTTTTCGCCGTATTTCAGGAGTTTGGAATCCCACTCGGACATCATGAATCCCATGGCTTTTTTTTCAAGCGTGTCCTTGTAGGCGGCATAGAGTTTGATCATACCGTCCATCAGGGAACGGTGGTCCGCCCTGGTTTTACCGTTGACCTGCTGTTTGAGGCGGGAGAGTGAACCGAAAGGTTCTATACGACCATTCTTGAGGTAGTATTGGCCCTCCGTTATGTAACCGGTATTGTCCGGCACCGGGTGGGTCACGTCGTCGCCGGGCATCGTGGTGACGCCCAGAATGGTGATGGAGCCGGAGGTATCGAAGTCGACCGCCTTCTCATAACGTGAGGCGAGTTGACTGTACAGATCACCGGGGTAACCGCGATTCGAGGGAACCTGTTCCTGGGTGATGGCAATTTCCTTCATTGCGTCGGCGAAGTTGGTCATATCCGTAAGCAGTACAAGGACATCCTTCCCCTGCAACGCAAATTGCTCGGCTACGGCCAAGGAAACGTCGGGTACCATGAGACATTCCACGACGGGATCCGCAGCGGTATGCACAAACATGACCGTCCGTGACAGGGCGCCACCTTCTTCAAGGGTATCCTTGAAAGAAAGGTAATCGTCGTACTTCAACCCCATACCGCCAAGAACGATGACATCTACCTCCGCCTGCATGGCGATGCGCGCCAGAAGTTCGTTGTAGGGCTCACCGGAGACGGAGAAAATGGGCAACTTTTGGGACACGACCAGCGTGTTGAAAAGGTCGATCATGGGAATGCCGGTCCTAATCATGCGGCGCGGTATGATACGCTTCGCGGGATTCACCGAAGGACCGCCGATTGGTATCAGGTTCTCCCGGAGGGTTGGCCCTTTGTCGCGGGGATCGCCCGAGCCGGTGAAAACGCGGCCAAGCAGGTTTTCCGAGAAAGAAACACGCATGGAAGTACCCAGGAAACGTACCTCGTCGCCGGTGGAAACGCCGCGTCCACCTGCGAACACCTGGAGGGAGACCAAGTCGTCCTGCAAGCGGATTACTTCTGCAAGGGAAGTACCGAACTGGGTGTCTATTTCAGCCAGGTCGCCATATCGGATTTCGCCTGCGCGAACCGTTATGACGTTGCCGGTTATGGATTCGATTTTGCTGTAAACCTTTTTCATGTGGTCCTTCCCGTCCTAGGCGCTTGTCTTGGCCGCGGCTGCAACGCCTTTGGCGCGTTCCGCAAAGGTTGCACGAATATCTTTTTCCGCCGCCGAAAAGCGCTCGCTCTTCCACTCGGAACCATTGAAGTCCAAAAATTTCTGCCGCAGCCGGTTGAACCAGGTACGGGCTTCTTCCTTGTCCTTGAAGGAGAAAGAGGAACCCAATATTTCCCGGATAATCGCAAAAATATGTTTTTGCCTATCCGGGCTTACAGCGGAGTCAACCGCATCGAAGGAATTCTGCTGAAAATAGACGGAATCGAGGAAACTGCCTTTAAGGAAGACAACATAATCGTCCAGACTCGTGCCTTCCTCGCCGACTACCTTCATCATCTGCTCTACTTCGCTGCCCCGGAACATGAAACCATGGGCGTACTTTACCAGCTCGACGTCAATGATGCCCTTGTATTTGGACCAAGATTCCAGCGGATGTATAGCCGGATACTTGCGAGCGTCGGAACGTTCGCGGGAAAGCCCGTGGAAAGCACCCACAACCTTGAGTGTAGCTTGTGTAACGGGTTCCTCAAAGTTACCGCCAGCGGGACTTACAGTTCCACCGATGGTTACCGAACCAGTTCCGCCGTCCTTTAGCCGGACAATGCCGGCCCTTTCGTAAAAACCGGCAATTACGGACTCAAGGTACGCGGGGAAGGCTTCCTCGCCGGGGATCTCCTCGAGCCGTCCGGACATCTCGCGCATGGCCTGGGCCCAGCGACTGGTGGAATCGGCGAGCAGGAGCACATGAAGCCCCATCTGCCTGTAATACTCCGCCAGGGTGACGGCGGTATACACCGAAGCCTCACGGGCTGCAACCGGCATGGAGGAGGTATTGCAGATGATGATGGTGCGTTCCATGAGGGAGCGACCGGTCTTGGGATCCAGGAGTTCCGGGAATTCCTTCAGGGTTTCGACGACCTCTCCCGCGCGCTCGCCGCAAGCAGCGACGATTACGATGTCCACGTCCGCGTGGCGGCTCGTGATCTGCTGGAGAACGGTCTTGCCGGCACCAAAGGGTCCTGGAATGCAGTAGGTTCCGCCACGGGCGACAGGGAAGAAGGTATCGATAAGACGGACGCGGGTAACCATGGGGTCAACCGGCTTGAGCCTTTCGGCGTAGCAATCGACAGCCCGCTTTACCGGCCAGCGGAAGGACATGGTAACCTGCCGCACCACACCCTTTTCGTCCTTGAGTTCAGCGATAGTATCGCGAATGCGGTATTTTCCCGCACCCTTGATCGAAACCACCGTGAAATTGCCATAGAAATTGAAGGGCACCATGATGCGATGGACAAAGGAGCCTTCCGGGACCGTGCCCAAGGCATCGCCGCGGCTTACGGTATCGCCCGTTATTGCCAAGGGGGTAAATTCCCACTCAGTCTCTACCGAAAGCGCTTCGAGGTATATTCCGCGCTCCAGAAAATAGCCAGCCTTTTCCGCCAGCTGCGGCAGGGGATTCTGCAACCCGTCGTACACCTGGCCGAGGAGGCCGGGCCCGAGTTCCACCGCGAGCATGTCGCCTGCAAACTCGACGGTGTCACCCACCTTTATTCCCTTGGTCATCTCGAAAACCTGCAACTGGCATACATCCCCACGGATACGTATGACCTCGCTTTTCAGACTCTTATCTTCCACTTTGACGTAGCCGACCTCGTTCATGGAGACGACGCCCTCGAAGCGGACGCCGACCATGTTGCCGTTCACGGCGACTACGGTTCCTTTCGTTCCGGTCATTTCGGTTCTCCCG
>Ga0172379_10001686_pt1 | contig 42737 bp, 33 predicted proteins | sample GrowelOW334metaG_FD_119756 | JGI IMG/M metagenome (GOLD analysis project Ga0172379, IMG submission 119756) | Groundwater microbial communities from an aquifer near a municipal landfill in Southern Ontario, Canada - Groundwater well OW334 metaG | ecosystem: Environmental > Aquatic > Deep... | reverse complement strand
GTTTCGAGTTCCTGCATGTTGAATCCGAACGCGCCGTCGCCGCTGATCAGGCAGACCGGTTTGTCGGGCATCGCGAGCTTCGCGCCGATCGCGAACGGAACGCCGGTGCCGAGGTGGCCGAAATCGCCCGTCCACATGAGCGTGCGCGGTCCGTAGAATCTGTTGAAGTATGAACTCCACAGCGACGTGTTTCCGCCGTCGTGGCAGAAAATCGTGTCGCGCGGCATGAACTTGCGCAGCCGGGTCACCAGTTCGCCCGTCACTATCGGCGACGTGCCCTTAACGAACTTCGACGCGAGATCGTTCTCGCCCATTTCCTTCATCTGCTGGCACTGCTTGACCGCCGGGTGTTCGGCGCGCTTCGGCGTCAGCTTCTTGACCGCTTCGAGCAGTTGCGGAAGAACGATTTTCGCATGGCCCGCAAGCGCGATGTCGACCTTCTTATTGATGCCGATCAGCGCGGGGTCTATATGATTGTGGATAAGTTTCTGCTTGCCGGCCGATCCCCAGAGCGGGGCTTTGCCGAAAAAGTCCAGTTCGCCGAACTTGACGCCGATCGCGAGAACGACATCCGACTGCGAGAGCACGGCGCGCGCGAACATGGCGACGGGCGGCACGCACAGAGGATGGTCCTCCGGCATGGAGCCGCGGCCTGTCGGCGTTTCGGACACCGGTATGCCGAGGTACTCGGCGAGCTCGATCAGCTCCGCCGTCGCGTCTGTTTTCCAGACGGTCGAGCCGGCGTGAATCATCGGGGCCTTCGCGTCGATGAGCATCTTCGCCGCCTCGGCTATCGAGGCGTCGCTCGCGCCCGCAAGCGCGACTTTGACAGCGTCAGCCTGCGTCGGCGTAACCGTGCCTTCCGGCTTTTTCGTATTAATCATATCTTCGGAGAAATCCAGATGAACCGGCCCCGGAACCCCGGAAATGGCGGTTCTGTACGCGGTCGCGATCAGTTCCGGAATGCGCTCCCAGCTCATGACGTGCGCGCTCATCTTCGTGATCGACTTGAACAGCGCGACGTGATCCACAACCTGCATTCCGCCGCGCGGCGGGTCCATCAGGTCGGTTCTGCGCGATGTCGTCAGCACGATCATCGGCGTGTTTTCCTGCTGCGCGGTGATGACGCCCGAAACCAGATTCGCGACGCCCGGGCCCGCTCCGGCGATCACTACGCCCGGCTTGCCCGTCGCTCGCGCCATCGCGTCCGCCATGTGCGCTCCGGCCGCCTCGTGCCTCATCGTCACGAACCTGAGATTCCTCTCGGCTCCGTGAAAATGAACCCATTTATACATTACGTTGTACCCGCCGTCCGGGATCCCGAATATGATATTCACTCCCAGATTCGCGAGACTCTCCATGATAATTTCGCCCGCTGTAATATCCATTTCTTCCTCCTCCACCAGATTTATTTGTATTGTTTTTTTATTTCAAATATTGAGCCGCTTAGTTCGCAATCACTCTGGTTTTAAGCTTGGACAACCAGTCACGCGCTCACAACTCCATCTATATTGAACCGTTAGTTTATATGAAAACGAGCGCTAAGTAAAGATGCGAAAGCCCACTAATAGCCGTTAAATACAGTAAATAACGAACCGCGCGGCTGAACTGATAAAATTCGCAATCGGGTGTAAAATGTTCTTTAAGGCAATTGCCGGGAGAAAAAACCATTTCGGGATCGGATATCAGGCATGGCATATCTATTTGACGGCAAGGAAATAGCCGCCGAAAGGCTCGGCAAACTCAACGCTCTGTTCGCGCCGGCGACGGAGAACTTTTTGCGCGGCCGCGCTCGCGGGAAAATCGGCGCGGCGTGGGACCTCGGCTGCGGCGTCGGGCACACAACGCGCTCGCTTCGCTCGGCTGTCGAAGCTGACGCTTATATCGGCTGGGATAACTCCGAATTTGCGATCCGCCGCGCGCGGGAAACGTCGGAAAACATGCCGGAAATCTCATATCGCGTCGCGGACATCGCGCAGCCGGGTTTCACGGATGAACCCGCCGATCTCATTTACATGAGGCTGCTGCTCACGCACTTGAAAGCGCCCGAGGCAAGCCTGCTGCTCTGGAGCGAGCGGCTGCGTCCCGGCGGCCGCATCCTTCTCGAGGAAACCGAAAGCATCGCAACCGGCATGCCGGCGTTCCGCGACTACATCGCCGTCGTCGACGCAATGCTGGAAGCAAACGGCAACTTTTTGTATATCGGCGAAACGCTGGATAAGATGGCGTTCGGCGGCAGGCTCGCCAAGGAATACAGCGCAACCGGGCTTGTGCCCGCGACAGCCCGGCAGGCGGCGGAGATGTTTCTGCTCAATCTCGCGACATGGCGCGACACGGAATTCATAAGAGCGAACTACAGCGCCGATGTCGCGCGCATCGAACGGGGCCTGACGGAACTTGCCGGAACGGCAAGCAAAGAACCGGCCATAACGTGGAGCATGCGCCGGATGGCGCTCACCCGCGCGCTTTAAATTTGCTCGGAATCGGAAACCGGCGTCTCGCCGCCGCCAGCCTTGAAACCCTCGCGGCATCGAACTGCGGCGCTCCGCAGCGGCTTCGCCGCAAAAGACACATGCCTTTTTGCAGAATTAAATGAACGGTTGTTGAGAGAAAGCGATTTGTGGTATGATGGAATGAAAGAATCAAATGAATTGCCGAGTGAAGCGGGATGAATTTAAGAATGTGTCCACCGGATTCTGAAGATTATGTATTCAGTGTTTCGTGTGACTATGAAAGGATGTGTATGTGATGGGCACTAAGAAAAAATGTTTTGTGATAATGCCATTTTCAAAAACCCAAAACCATGACGAAGATTATTGGACAAAGTTTTTCGACAAGATCATACAACCAAAAGTTGAAACATATGGTTACTTCTGTGAAAAGTCTAAGGCGATGCCTCAGGATATCACTGACAATATTATATATCAATTGAAAACGGCTGATTTAGTTATAGCAGTATTGACAGATAATAATCCCAATGTTATGTATGAATTAGGAATAAGACACACTCTAAAAAGAGGAACTATATTAATTATTCAAAAAGGTTATCCAATCCCATCTTATATACAGCAAATTGGAGTAATCAAATATGAATTGGAATTAGGAGCTGACGAATTTTATAAAGAATTGTCTGAATACATTAATAGTTTAAATGATGGCGATAAACCTGATAGCCCGGTTATAAGGGCACTTGGAACTCCTAATTATAATAAAGATATTCCAATGATAGCAGTCGAAGATCAGCTTCCGAACATAAAAGACACACAATATGAACCTTTGCTGTTTAAAGATCCGACATTTATAACTGCAGAAAAAAATAATTATGAAGAGATCGATAGTAATATTATAAAATCAGATCGAGCCACTATAGCTGTTTGGGTATATGTTAACCAACCAAATAGTGGAATAAGAAGGCCAGGCAGTCATCATATATTTGGCCATGATACTAATAAAGGATATACGATTAGCAAGGAAAAGTATAATGGATATATAAACATGTTATTTCTGGGACATATAAATGCAAATTGGGAATTTGGAATGGCTAGCGATGTAATTGACAAAAGAATCGACGAAAGTGACAGTCTTAAACCTGGATGGCATCATTTCATTATTCGATGGTCATTGAATGAAAAGACATATGTTGAAATATTAATTGATGGGGAAATAAATCAAAAGACCATAGATTTGAGTCCTTGGCCGAAAGAACTTGATGGAAAGATTACTATCGGCACATGGACAAATAAATTACCTGAGTATTATATTGAAACTTATTTATACAGATTTTTCGCGATTACAGATTTAGTCGATAATAATTGGATAACAACAGAAATAAATAATAAACCTGATGAACCTACTGGATAAGAGCATGGGGAAACCGGAGACAGGGAATACCGAGAATCCCGGGAAGCACGGCGACAGCATACTTAATTCGTAATTTGTCTGAATAAAAATGTTATTACAGCATCGGGCGGCAAGCGATTTCCTTTGTGCATGTTTCTTTTTATCATGCACAAACAAATGCTGTTTGTGCATGGCACACTTGCAATGACGGATGATGCATGTTCCTTTGTTTCCCAAACCTTATTTCAGCGGCTGTATTCCGAGCGACTTGATGTGGCGCTCGAAGTGTGACCGAGGCCGTTGTAGTGGTCTTCCTCGAATTCGTTGAGCGCGTCTATTATCCGGATCAGCGCATGACCGCGCTGAAATGCGAATTTACTGCCCAGTCGTTTGTTTAATGATATTATCAATATAGGCGCGGATTTCCTCTTCTGTATCGGCGAGCTTCATCATCCTTGCGAACTTCTCCAACAGCAATACCTCATTATGAGAAGCGGTTCCATCAGCGATCACCATGGAAACTAATAAGCTAAAAAAACCCTCCTGCTTTTCTCTTTTAGTTGGAACATCCACGCATAACCTTGAGTTGTTGCTTATGACCTCGGAAACCTCCTGCTTGTCAAATCCCTTCTCTTTGCAAACCTTGTTAAAAAACTCAAATTCCTGTTCCGAACCCTCGTTATCGGCCCCCAGCACTGAATATAGAGCGGCCAATAAAGCCTTCGTTTCGTTTTTTTCTTTGGACTTGGACTTAAATATGTTCAACATTCCGCCTACTCCACATAAATTTGATTAAAACAACAGACCTCGCATAAGCGAGAAGATTAGAGACGCTATCATTTCAGCGGCGGTATCCCGAGCGATTTGATGTGGCGCTCGAAGTGTGACGCGAGGCCGTTGTAGTAGTCTTCCTCGAATTCGTCGAGTACGTCCATGATTCGGTCATAGAAAACGAGTTTGCCGTCTTCGCCGCGTTGCGTTAGCGCTGAGCCGTATGTGATGTGGATAAGTTGCCGGGAGTCGATTGCGTCGAAAAGGAATTCGAGATGGTCGTCGGCGATTTTGTTGACGTCCGGGATGGCGCTGAGTTTTGTTGTGACGTGATAGGAGGCGCGGTCTTCTTCGAAGCGCGAGAGGGCGAAGGCGTGAATTTCGCGGTAGAGCGCGGGGGCTTTGCGGGCGACGACGCGCATGGCTTCGAGGTAGCTTGTGCCGGCGGTTTTCTCGTGGAAGAGGCCGCGCGTGACCTCGCCGACGATTGGAAAGATGCTGAACTTGTCGCTTCCGGAATGGATGCTGAGCTTATAAGGTCCGTAGTGGCGGGCGATGAGCGCGTGGCGTTCGAGCGTCGCCTTGAAGGTGTCCGCGTCGCCGATGTAATCGATGCCTTTCTGGAACTCGCCGGGGAACCGGGGCGCGAGGCTCTGGAGCGTGACGCCTTTTCGTTTCAGTTCGAGCGCGACGAACAGATGTTCGAAGAGCGTTGTGGGTTTCGGCGTTTCGTCGACCGACATCTCGAAGTCGAAGCGGTCGGCGCTGCCCGCGAGGTCGAGCAGAATGCGGTACATGCGCACGGTGTGCCGGATCGCCTGAAGGAACTTAACGGCGATGCGCCTGACGGTGTAGGGCTCAGTCGAGAACACGGCTTTCAAGCCGGTTTCGGGGTCCGCGATCTCGAGTTTCCTGCTGTAACGTTCGAGCAACGACTCTTTGTCTTTAACGTTTTTGAACAGGGCGTCGAATGCCTTGTCGATTTCTTCTTCAGGCATGTTGTCGGCGTCGAAATTCAATTGGTCGGAGGGGTCGATGGTGAAGAAGGTGAAGCCGGCGGCGAAAGTGGAGCGGACGTCGTCCTCTGTTTTGAGGTGGTCGGCGTCGGCGCCGAACGGGCGGCGGTAACCGCACTGGAAAACGGCCCAGCAGGCGTCGTCCATGACATTTTCCGGCGATCGGCCGGTGCGTGTCATTTCGCGGATGGACTGCTGGGGCAGAATGGGCGCGAAGTCGTAGCCTTTGGAGGCGCGGATGTGGCCGGGGGTCGCGTTGCCGATGCGGTCGCCCATGCCGAACGAGGTTTTGAGGTCGAGGGTCATCGGGCGGGTGAACGGGAACAGATCGCGCAGGAGCAGCGAGTTGGCGTGTTCGGTGTCGCAGATTTTGGCGGTTATGCCGCCGGATAAGGAGGCCGAATCGCCGGAGAAGCCGGGGGCCGGTTCGGAGCCGCCTGTGGCGAAAGCGAGCAGCCGGCGCCCGCGCGGAATTTTTTTCAGCATATAGACCTGCCCGCCGAGCGCGCAGGCCGAGTCGGTATAAATCGCCGGGTCCGCTTTTGCGATCTCATCGCGAGCGGATTGGGGCAGAGGCCCGTCGAGTTTGAAACAATCGTTTTTGAGCAGAAGAGCGGCTATAGCTTCCATAAAACCTCCGTTTGCGCCATTGCGCGAATAAACATTCTATAATTTTCATTGGTATTCGTCCAGAGGATGCGAGGCGGCTTGTGGCGGGACGGCGATTTGGTTACAATGCGTATAGAGAAACATATAACTGGGAACCGGCGGTAAAAGAAGTTGAGAGCGACGTTATTATTCGGCGGCCTGTTTATCCTGATATTCGTCATGATCCGCTTGATGTTCAGGAACAACAATATCCGCCGGACGCAAAAGAAAGATGTGAAGAGCATCGAGGAAAAGCTTGTCGAGTTACGCATGAAGACGGAAGCGAACGATTTCGGACAAAAACTAAAATGGGCAGTAGATACTGATAATGGAAAAGAAAACCGGCCCTCTGGAGGGGCTGAACCCCCGACAGGAAGAAGCCGTTAAACACTTCACCGGCCCGCTGCTGATTCTGGCGGGCGCCGGCACGGGCAAGACCCGCGTTATTACGCACCGCATCGCATACCTCATCGAGGCGCTGGGCGTCGTTCCAACCCAGATTCTCGCGCTGACGTTCACGAACAAGGCGGCGGAGGAAATGCGCGAGCGCGCGGCTTCGCTTATCGGCGAACGCGCCGGCGGCGCCATGCTCAGCACTTTCCATTCGTTCTGCAACTACATTCTCCGGCGCAACATCCACAGGCTCGGCGGCTACGACGGCGGCTTTTCCATCTACGACGAAACCGACGCGCGAAGCTGCATCAAGAAAATTCTCACCGCGATGGAGCTCCCGGTCTCAGGCGATTTCTCGCCCGCACGCATCGCAGGCGTCATCTCCCGCGCGAAAAATTTCGACATCGATCCGATCAACTGCGTCTCAATGCACGAGCCGCTGAACGACCACATCACCGCCATTTCCATGAACTACGAAAAGAAACTCCGCGAAAACAACGCGCTCGATTTCGACGACCTGCTCATCAAAACGCTCGTGCTTTTCCGCAAGGATAAAGAAACGCTCACCCGCTACAAGAACAGGTTCCAGTTCATTCTCGTCGACGAATATCAGGACACGAACAGGATACAGTACGAGATACTGCGCGAGCTGGTTTCGGACGACGGGAACATAACTGTCGTCGGCGATCTGGATCAGGCGATCTACAGTTGGCGCGGCGCGGACGTCGGCAACATCATATCGTACGAGAAGGATTTCAAGGATGTGGTCGTCGTCGCGCTCGAACAGAACTACCGCTCGAAACAGCGGATACTCGACGCGGCGAACGAGCTGATAAAATCTAATCCGGGAATCCGCGAGAAGCATTTGTGGTCCGAACTCGGCGAAGGCGACCCCGTGCGGCTTCACATCCCGTGGGACGAGCGCGACGAGGCGAGCTTCATAGCGCGCGAGATCGATTTTCTCGTGACGGAGGGCTACCGGCTGGACGACATGGCGGTGCTGTTCCGCGCCCGCGCGCAATCGCGCGTCTTCGAGGATGTCTTCATGAAGATGGGCATCCCCTACAAGCTGATAAACGCCACGGCGTTCTACGACCGCAAGGAGATCAAGGACATCATCGCCTACCTGCGCGTCGTCGAGAACCCGAAGGACATAATTTCTTTCGACCGGATAGCTAACGAACCGCGGCGCGGGATCGGCAAGAAAAGCCTCGAACGGGTCGAGGAAGCCGCGCGCATGTTCGGGTCGCTTTTTGGCATTCTCGACAATGAAAAGTCGCTCCCGAAAGGGTTTCCGCCCAAGGCGCTGCCGCTCATCAAAACGCTCAAGTCGCTGCACGAGTCGCGCGGCTCGATGAAAATCACGGAACTGGTGAAACGCACGTCGAAGGACACCGGTTTTTACGCCGCGCTCGAAAAGGCGGAAAAAGAGGAAGGCATAAACCGCGCGGAAAATATCGACGAGTTCATTAACATCGCCGCGGAGTACGAACGGATGACTTCGCAGCCAGCGCTCGAAGGATTCCTCTCGCACGTCTCGCTCGTCGCCGATGTTGATCTTGAGGATTTCGGCGAGGGGAACGTGCGGCTGATGACGCTGCACAGCGCGAAGGGCCTCGAGTTTCCGATAGTGTTTCTCGCCGGGGTGGAGGAAGGGATACTTCCGCACCGCACTTCTGTCGAGGAGCGGAACGGAGAATTCGAGGAGCGGCGGCTGTGTTACGTCGGCATGACGCGGGCGCGCGAACAGCTTTACATGACCGCCTGCCGGCAGAGGTTGCGTTTCGGCAGAGTGGAAAACAATGACATTTCCCGGTTTATCGAAGAGATAGGACGCGGGCATTTCGAGGTTTTGAAAAGCGCGCGCGGCGGGCCGGCAAAGGGCGAAAGCTTTTTCGAAGACGCCGACGACAGGGCGTATAACCGCATCGAATCGAAATTCACTGTCGAGAGCGTCGAACTGCCGGATCTCGACTCGGACATGGATTCAGGCCCCGGATACCGGCGGCGCGGCGGACGCGGCTTCAGACCCGGCGACCGTATAGAACACGAGACGCTCGGCTACGGCACGATCGTTCAATGCAAAGACGACGAGATCGCCGTGAGTTTCCCGAATAGGCCGGTGTGGTGGCTCTCGCTCGATTCGGCCCCGATCCGCAAGGCGTAATAAATAAGGTTGTCAGATTCAGCAAAAAATATTTATAATTAAATGATACAAAAACAGTATGCGGATATTTGGACTGCGACATCACGATGTCGCTTTCACAGTCGGCAACATGTTGCCGACACCAAAGCGGCGACGCGTCGCCGCAATCCAAATTTAATCGAAATCGTTTTGAGCAAAAGAAACTCAACGCTACAGGAGACACTTATGAAAAGCAAAACAGGAACAACAATATTCGCGGCGCTGATGGCGGCGATGATTTTCTCGGTCTGCGCGGCGGCGCAGGATCTGAAACCGATCAAGCTGCCGGCGCCTGATATGAAAGGCGGCATGCCTCTGATGGAAGCGCTAAAGGCGCGAAGCACGTCGCGGGATTTCAGCGATAAGAAATTAACGCAGCAGCAACTTTCGAACCTGCTCTGGGCCGCGTTCGGAATCAACCGGCCCGAGTTGGGAAAACGGACCGCGCCCTCCGCGGTGAACTGGCAGGAGATCGAAATTTATGTAGCGCTTCAGGAAGGCCTGTTCACTTACGACGCGAAAAACAACGAACTGGCGCCGGTGTTGGCGAATGACGTCCGGGCGGCGACAGGAATTCAGGCGTATGCCGCTCAAGCGCCGGTGAGTCTTGTTTACGTGGCCGATTTCTCAAAAATGGGCACGGCGACAAAAGAGGACAGAATACTTTATTCCGCGGCCGACACCGGCTTCATCAGCCAGAACGTCTACCTTTACTGTGCGTCGGAAGGCCTTTCGACATTCGTTCGCGGCCTCGTGGATAAGGCGGCGCTCGCAAAGATTTTGAACCTTCGCAAGGAACAGAAAATAGTTCTCGCGCAATCAGTGGGGTATCCGAAATAATGGACAAAAAACATGAAGTGTGCGAAATAGTTTACGATCAGCAGCCTGACGACAAAATCAGGAAGATCCTGAAAGAGGCGAAAGTCATTGTGGTTTTCGGGATGTCGGCCGACCCGAATAAGGCAAGTTACAAAGTCGGGAAATATCTGATGGATGCAGGTTACGAAGTGATACCGGTGAACCCGGCGGCTGACGAAATATTAGGCCGGAAAGTCTATCGCAGTCTGCGCGAGATACCCAAGCGTATTGATGTGGTCGACATGTTCCGGCCGCCGAAGGAAGCGCCGGCGATAGTCGCCGAGGCGATAGCGTCGGGCGTGAAAACGGTCTGGATGCAGGAAGGCATCGTGAACAACGAGGCGGCGAAGAAAGCCGAATCCGTCGGCCTGAATGTCATCATGGACCGATGCATGAAAAAGGAACACATCGCGATGCAGGCGTCTTGAGTTCGTATATCAACTTACGCAAAAACAAATAATTTCAAATCAATCTGCAGGGTTCGGCGTGGCCGATGCTTTTCAGGACGGTGTGAGCAATAGGGATTATTTCGTAGAACGGAATTTCGACATTATTGTCGATCAGCATCCGGCCGAGTTTGAGGAGCGGGAAGCGCGGGTCGCGTCCGATTTCACGTGCGGCGATTTCCCGCGACCGGTCGCACCACAACAGAACATCCGATATCCATTTCTTAATTCTCGCTTCGCCCCGGACGAAATTCTCGTGTCCGTTCACAATGACTTCGACGTCGAGCTTTAGCATTTTATGCAGAGAGGCGACAGTCATATCGAGGTCGGAGACGGGCATGTTGAGCGAGGGAAGGCTGTAGCGGCGCCAGTTTATGATGTCGCCGGTGACGAGCGCGCGGTCGCGGGCGATATAGACGCCGATCTCGCCGGGCCGGTGGCCGGGCAGTTCGACGACGGTCGCTCCGGCGGCTTCATCGACAACGGTCCCCTCGGAAACGGCGACGGCTCCAAAGTGCGGCTTCAAGGCTCCGAAAAGGACGAAAACGCCGGCATTTGTCAGCCATTCGGGCAGGCGGGGCATTTCTTTATTGCCGAGCGTGAAGGCGTCGTATTCGTCGCGGAAGAAGACGGCGGGGTCTTCGAGCATGGGGATTTCGAGTTTGTGGCAGAGTATGTCGGCGCCGAGTTCTTCCGCGAGGAAAGGGGCTGCGGGGGCATGGTCCTGATGCGCATGTGTGAGGAGAATCTTTTTGATGTCGCCGAACCGCAATCCGTCGCGCACCGACTTTTCACTCACCGAACGGAGATGTACGCCTGCCGCCGTGCCGGGGTCGATCAGCGTCAGGCTGTCCCCGCTGATAATGCTCGAATTGCCGGAATACATTCCGAATGCGGGAAAGATATGTTCGACGCCGCGATAGAAATACAAATGTTCTGAGATTTTCATAACAGTCACGAAATGCGGACAATTGAGTTAGGTTTAACCCGGCCGCCCAGCCAGAAAACGCCACCCCCGACGTCATGTCCCCTCTGGATTCCCGATCTCCGTCGGGAATGACGGAGTTATATATTTTGCATGACATCAAACTGTCAGGAATGTGTTGTCGCCAACATCTTGAGCGTTTCCCAATTTGTATTCATTCAAATGTTGGGCGCAGCATGCTGCGCCCCTACCTACTATCTACTGTTTTCCCCTACTTCCATTCAAGCTTGATCGGTTTCGCAACCTCGAGCGCCGCCTTGAATTTCCATTGCATGTTCTGCTGCGAAATTTTAACGAGCAGCACGTTTCGGCCCGCATTCAGTTCGCCGGAAAATTCGTCAGCCCCTTCGACAACCGAGCGCGAAACGTCGGACAACAGAACCTGTTTTCCGTTCAGCCAGGCCTGCGCGCCGTCGTCGCTGTTCACCCAGAAAGTCGCGTCCTGCGCCGCGTCGGAATAAATGAACGCCGCCGCGTAGGCGATCCTGCCGTCGACCGGAACGAAGAAATGTTTCTGAAAATCAACGGTATCGTCGTCTTCGGTTTTCGCTTTGCGCCATACAACCGGTTTATCCATGAAGCCCTTATAGCGGGCGTTAAGTTTAATATCTTCAAGTTCCGGTCCGAATTTCTGATCGGCAAGCTTTCCGCTGCGGTCGTAAGGGAAAGTGCCGACGGCGTTCCACTTGTTGATCCAACTGCGTTTGGCGGTAATCGTGTCGATCAGCGAGTACGGCTTGCCTTCGACAGTGAAAGAAATTTTCATGATGCGTTTTGCGGGAAGTCCGAATCCGACGGAAGCGCCGTCGAACGGCGGAAGGCCCGGAAGCGAAAGCCGCTCCGGCGCGACCGCTTTCTTATCGGAGGAATAAACCTCTTTCTCGCTGTCGCCGACGATATCCACAACGCTGACTTTGAACGCGTTGTTGTCGAAAAGCCCCGGCTGGACATAGAAATAAACATTTTCCGGCCCTTTATAAATATAAACGCCTTCGTTCTTCGTAAAGAAGGAGGCGCCGCCGACGGCGAAGAGAGCGTCGAGCGTCGTTTTGTCAGGTTTGCCGGCGGATGCGTAAGCGTCGATCGCTTTTTTCAGCGGCATGTTTTCGTACTTCTCGCCGAGGATGCCGGCCGCGCGGCGGTCGGCCGCTTTCGCGCTCAGCGCGCTGTAGTCGGCGAGAGCGGCGCTGACTTTCACCTTCACGCTTTTCCCGATCGCTCGTTCGGGAACGCTGATGCGGTTGATTCCCTCGTTCGAGTCGTAAACGATCTTTGCAGCAGCGCCGTCGACAGTCGCGGACGCCGCTTTTTTCGTGCCCGCCAATTCGATTGTGTACGCGCGTTTCTTGAGTTGTCCGTTATAAGTCCCCTTGGCCGCCGAGACGGTGATTTCATACTTGTCGCCTTTGCGCAAACAGCTCAGTTCGGTCAGAGCGCGGGCGCCTTTCTGATAATCGGGAGAAATGCCGTCGTCTTCATAGAGAGTGAACGCGCCTTTTTTGCCGTCCTCGCCGGGATAGCAGCGGACGACGAGATTTTTGAGCGGCGCGGTGGCCATTCGGTTCGTGTAGGGCTGCATCGGGACCGGAATACCGCCTTTGACATAGAGCGGGAACTCGTTGATGTCCGCGGCGGCGACGATCTCCGTTTTGCCGGCATAGCGCTCGCCTGTGAACCAGTTGTACCAGAGCCCGTCCGGGAAGCGGACGACCTGATAGCCGACGCGTTTTTTGCCTATGCCTGGTTTGGCGATCGGCGCGGCGAGGAAAGCGTCGCCGTAGAAATATTCCTGAGGATTCTTGTAGGCGTTATCGTCTTGGGGATAATCGAAATAAAGCTGCCGGTTGAGCGGTTTGGATTCGTTGAAAACCTGCCATGCGCTGGAATAGATGTAAGGGAAAATGACAGAGCGCAGGTGGAAGGAAATGCGCATTGAGTTTTCGGCCCATTTGCCGTATTTCCAAGGTCTGCGGTCGAGTTCGGGAGAGCGGGTGGAGTGAGAGCGGAGCGCGGCGGAAGTGGCGCCGAACTGCACCCAACGGGTGTATGACTCCTCGTTGCGCGGGCCCATGTGTCCACCGATGTCGTGGGACCAGAAGAAGGCGCCGATGTTTCCGGCGGTGGAGGTCAGCGGGACCTCGAAAGCGAGCATCGGCCATCCTGTGTGCGAGTCGCCGGAGAAGTGGATCGGGTGCCGGTGATCGCCCCATCCGGCCCAGCGGCTGAACGAAAGTCCGCGCCGCCCGCTTTCGCCGGTATGCGTGAAGAAATAGTGATTCAGCCATGAGAGGTTTGTCAGGCCGGGAACGCTGAGCGTGTTTGGATACTGCTGCCAGTCGAGCCACCAGAAGTCGACGCCGTTTTTTTCGAGCGGCTCGACGACATCTTTGAATAAAGTGTCGAGATATTTTTTATCTCCGGAGTCGTAAGTGATCGTTTTCCTGCTCGCGGGGTCCTCTCCCATGTCCTTCATGAACTGTGCGTAGGCGTCCTCGTGCGGGCCGACGCCGTCCGCCGGGTGCAGGTTAAGAGTGACCGCGAGACCCTGTTCGTGGTCCCATTTCAGCAACTCCTCGGCGTCGGGCAGCAGTTTGCGGTTCCACGACCAGCCGGTCCAGCCGTCGCGGTGCCAGTCCATGTCCATTACCATGACATCGAGCGGGAAATCCTCGCGCTCGAATTCCTTGACTATGTTGCGATACTCTTTTGACGAGTACGGCCAGTAGCGCGAGTACCACGCGCCGAGCGCGTATTTGCGCGGCAGCGGCGTCACGCCGCCGATAGCCGTCATCGCCTTGACCGCTCCGGCATAGTCGTAGCCGTAGCCGAACAGATACCAGTCCGAGCCGGCGCTCTTCGGGCGCTCCGCTACCCAGTCTTTTGTGAAAATGTGCCTTTGTGAATCGTCGAGCAGATACCAGCCGTCGCGCGAGACGACGCCCTCGCCGAGGTCGACAGGCCCCATCACGCCGTCAACCGTGCGGATCGTGCCGCCGAGGTTGCCTTTGTTTTCCATGCCCGGCAGCCATTCGACGGTTCCGGCGCCTTTTTTTATCTCCGCGCGCAGATTATTCTTCCAGAACGATTTACCGTCCGGCGTGTATTCAAGCTTGATCGCGCCGGTGTCGATGACGGTTGAGCCGCCTTTTTTCGTCAGCTTGAAATCCTTATAAGCCGCGCTGCGGTTGGCGGCGAAATAGGACGGCTCGTCGATGAATTTCCCGGCGGCCGAATATTCCATCCGTATGCATTCCTTCGCGACGACCGTGAATCGCGCGTTGCCGACAGTCACTATGGCGCTTTTCTCGGCGGCGAGCGTTGCGGTTGAGACCGCGACTCCGATCACGCATGCGCCGACTAAACAGCGCATCAGGTTTCCTAAATCAAAAGATTCGAATCTAATCATGGCTTCCTCCCAGTTTCGGCGGACCGTTCCGCCTGCGAATTGCCCGAATTGGTAATGAATTATATCAAAAACTCAGGATTACTCTAATAATTCAATGAACTATTTATTCCGCCGTTATATTTTTTGAGCGGACTGAACGATTTATTCTCCTGAACGGCGAAAGAAGCGCATTCGGAAATGTGAGTAAAATGGCGCCTCATAACTTTATGGATGAAATTGTCAATCTATCAATAAACGCTATAATTATATCCAATAATTAAACTTCTGATTTTTGCGCTACGGAGATTCGGCGGGGCTTGGTTGAATTTTCTTCATATTGCGAGACCCCGAAGAAAGCCGCGGGCAAATGCCTGATATAACGAATTGCAAATTATTGATTGTCGACGACGAGGAAATGAATCTGCGTCTCTATGAGCGTTTCCTCAGGGATTTGCCCTGCGAGATAATAAAAGCGATAAGCGGAATTGAAGCTCTGGAAAAAGTTTCGGAATCGGCGGTCGACCTTGTGCTGCTGGACGTAACGATGCCGGTCATGGACGGATTTGAGACTTGCCGAAGGCTGAAAGAGGAAGAAAGGAACCGGCCTATCATTATGGTCACGGCGCTGAACGACACGGACTCGCGCCGCAGAGGCATTGAGAGCGGCGCCGACGATTTTCTCAGCAAGCCGATTGATCCCATCGAACTGAATCTGAAAATTAAAAACTTTCTCCGTATGAAAAAGCTGTATGACAACGTTAAGAAATTGAACGACGAGCTTGAGAGAAAGGTTGAAGAGCGGACCATGGAGCTCAAAGAGGCCAACGAAAGGCTGGAGATACTCGACCGCCTCAAGTCGGATTTTCTCACGTTCATTTCACACGAGTTGCAGACTCCGCTCACGAGCATGTCCGTCGCCATCGAGTTGCTAAACCGGACCGATTTTCAGAACAGCCACGAGAGGCTGATCGCCGTGGCGCAGAACAGCTACAGACGGCTGTTTGATTTTGTGACTCGCGGGATCGATTACATCAACGAACAGTCGAAAACCGCCTTCGATCTTACAGCGGTTTCGGATTTGAGCGTGATTCTGGAAAATGTCGCCGACGCGACGCCGGCTCTCCACAAAACGGATGTGGATTTCCGGATCTCGCGCTCAGGCGCGCCCTGCCTCGTCAGGGGCGACGCCGGATCGCTCTCGAAAGTGATTCGGATTCTGCTGGACAACGCGCTCAAGTTTTCGCGCGTCGAAAAAACAATCCTCGCTGAAATCAGCGCGAACGAATCAACAGTCACATTGACGGTTAGCGACAAAGGAGACGGGTTTCCCGTCGAGCTCGCGGACGAAATTTTTCGCCCGTTCACAATCGCGAACATCACCCATCACGCGAAAGGTTCCGGCCTGAGCCTGCCTATCGCCAAACTCATTGTCGAAAACTGCCGTGGCAAAATACGCGCTGAAAGCAAAGGCCTCGGGCAGGGCGCCTCATTTTTCGTGGAATTTCCGGCGGTCCGGCGTTAAACATTCAGCTTTCATTTCGCTTTCAACAACATGCGGCGTCTCGATATTTTTATTGACACCCTGCGCGGGCAGGCAATAGAATTGCATGATTGAAAGGCGGTAAACAAACATGGCGAACAAAATATGGAAATATACTCATCGGACAATCGTGCATTTCGGCGCCGGAGCGCTCGATCTGCTTCCCGGAGTCGCTAACCCGCTCGCTGGCGACAGAAAAATAATGCTCGTGACCGATTCGAGCGGAATCATGAACAAGACCGGAGTGACCGGCCGGATAACCGAAATGCTGGGCGCCGACCGAACCGTGCTGTTCGACAAGGTGCCGCCGAATCCAGACGCGGCGATAGTGAATGAGGGGATCGCTCTGCACAGCGCCGAGAACTGCGGACTGCTCATAGGGCTGGGCGGCGGCTCGCCGCTCGACGCCGCAAAAGCCATCGGAGTTATGAGAACGCACGAAGGCGACATCTCCGAATATTTTTTGCGGAAACGCACATGGGGTCCGAAAGCCGAACCGGTTGTCGCCATACCGACAACCGCCGGCACAGGCAGCGAGGTCAACGGCAACTTCGTCGTAACGCTCCCGCACGACAACCTGAAATGCGGAATCGCCGCGCCGTGCGCATGGCCCGCCGCCGCGCTGCTCGACCCCACTCTGACTCTCTCTCTGCCACCATACCAGACCGCCAGCACAGGACTCGACGCGCTGTCGCACGCGCTCGAAGCGCTCTGGGCCAATAACGGGCAGCCGCTTTCCGACATGAACGCGTTCGAATCAATTCCCATCGTTCTTAAATGGCTGCCCACGGCGATCAGCGACGGCTCGAACCTCGAAGCCCGCTCGAAAATGATGTACGCTTCCATGACGGCAAGCCTCGCGTTCGGAAGCACCGGAACCGCCGGCTCGCACGCGCTTTCTTACGCGCTCACTTCGCGCTGGAATCTTCCGCACGGCTACGCCTGCGCATTCACTCTCGCTGAATTCCTCGAATTCAACATGCCGACTTTTACCGGCGGGCGGAAGGAAAGACTTCTCGCTTCTCTGAACGCGAAGAACGAAGCGGATGCCGTCGCCGTCGTTCGCGAATTCTGCCTGACTCACGGAACTCCCGCGAAACTCGCCGACATCGGCGTCTCGGAATCGGACATCCCGATGCTGACCGCCGTCGCAAATCCGGTCAACGTCGCCAACAATGCGCAACCTCTCAGCGCCGCTGATATAGAAGCTATATGGAGAAAAAAGTTGTAAAGCGCAGGGGCGCAGCATGCTGCGCCCAATCCATGGGATTACGAAATATTGCGCGATAAATATGACGGTTCCCCGTTGGTGAAAAGCGCGGGATAGTTCTAATTACAATCCGAGAAAGCTCATCATTGCTTCAGGGTAGCGGGTTCCGCTTGCTGCGTCTTTCGGGAACACCGCTTCTATTTCCGCGAGTTCGGATTCGGTCAGCCGCATCTCGGTCGCGGCGACGTTTTCCTCGAGGTGTCTGAGGCGCGTTGTGCCGGGGATCGGAACGATGTCGGCGCCGCGAGAGAGAACCCAGGCGAGAGCGAGCCGGCCCGGAGTGACGCCGCGTTCTTTAGCGAGTTCTTCTATTTTCTTCACGAGTTCGAGATTTTTTTTGAAATTTTCGCCTTGGAAGCGTGGCGTGAAACGGCGGTAATCGGTCGGCTCGAAATCTTCCTCGCTTTTGAATTTTCCGGCGAGGAAGCCGCGTCCGAGCGGGCTGTAGGCGACGAACCCGATGCCGAGTTCGCGAGCGAGCGGCAGGATTTCGTCCTCGGGGTCGCGGGTCCAGAGCGAGTATTCCATTTGCAGGGCGCTGACGGCGTGGATTGTATTCGCGCGGCGGATGGTTTTCGGGCCGGCCTCGGACATACCGATGAAGCGCACTTTGCCCGCGCTCACGAGTTCGGACATCGCGCCGATGGTTTCCTCGATCGGCACCTCCGGGTCCACGCGGTGCTGGTAGTACAAGTCGATGCAGTCGACGCCGAGCCGCTTGAGCGAGCCGTCGCAGCTTTCGCGCACGTATTCCGGCCGGCCGTTCACGCCCCGGAAAGTCGGATCGGCAGTTCGCAATATCCCGAATTTCGTGGCGATCATGAGCCTGTCGCGCAGGCCGCGAATAGCCTTGCCGATCAGCTCCTCATTTTTGTAAGGGCCGTACATGTCCGACGTATCCAGCATGTTAACGCCCAGATCGAGCGCCCGGTGTATTGTCGCAATCGATTCCGACTCGTCAGCGGCGCCGTAAAAATCCGACATGCCCATGCAGCCAAGCCCTATCTTCGAAACCTCGAGACCCTGCGTTCCTAATTTTCTCATTTCCATTTTTATCGCTCCGGGAGGGATTATGTTTCCGGGAAATCCTGAATAAGCTGGATTAGAACGCCGTCCGTCGCCTTGATAAAGGCAATCTTGCGAGTGGGCCGGATTTGAAACGGCGGCATCATGAACTGCGCGCCGCGCGCGGCCAGTTCTTTCGCCTTCGCGTCGATGTCTTCAACCTCGATCGCGAAATGGCCCATTCCGAACATTACGGGATTCTTCGGCGGCGCTTCATTCGAGTTCGCGCGCTCGAGTTCTATCTCGACCGTTTCGTTCCCGACGAATATGCAGGGATTGCCCATGACCTGCAGTTCATACAGCTTTTTGAATCCCATCACATCGACGTAGAATTTCAGCGACTCGTCGAGATCCGAGCATTTTATTCCGAAGTGCAAAAACCTGTTGTCCATGTTGTCCTCCTGACTGCGGTTCAGATCAGTTCCTTTGTTTTTTCGAAGCAGATGTCTGCGATTTCGAGCGCCCGGGCGATGTCGTCCTCAGTGTGGCCGGCGCAGACGAACCAGTTATGGTGCGGGTGCAGAAAAAGGCCGCGTCTCACGGCGTTCGAGCAGAAAGTGTTTCGCAACACGAATGCGTTCTGGTAGTTGAAGTTCATGAACGGAATGGACGGGGGGCCGGAGTATGTGACGTCGACCGAGTGTTTCGCCGCCAGATCAAGGAGTCCGTTTTTGAGGAGCGTTCCGATTTTGTTGATCTTATCGATTACGCCTTCCGTGCGCACGATTTCGAGGCAGGTCAGCATGACGGCGAGAGGCATGCCGCTGTAGAAGTGCGTTCCGGAAAAGAAAACGTTGCAGGCGGCTTTCTTCATTGATTCCCTGCCGTAGGCCACGGAGAGCGGGTAGCCGTTGGACATGCCTTTGCCGATTGTCACCAAGTCGGGCTCGGCGCCGAAGTATTCGTGCGAGCCTTCGAACTTGAGGCGGAAACAGCATCGTATGTCGTCCATGATGAAGACGATGCCTTCCTCGTCGCACACTTTTCGCACTTCCTTGAAAAAGCCGTCGACCGGCAACTCGACGTTGCTGAACGCCTCGTGTCTCATCGGCGTCAGTATTATCGCGGCGATTTCGCCTTTGTTGCTTTCGACCGCCTTGCGCAGGCTTTCGACGTCGTTATATTTGAATGAAATAATTCCGGCGCGGTGCAGGTCGTGCACTCCTGTGGAGGAAGGCACGCACCAGTCGTGGAATCCGTGGTAAGTTCCGTCGGCCATGAGAATTTTCTTCCGCTTGGTGTGCACCCGCGCTACTCTCGTGCACCATGTGGTCACGTCGGAGCCGTTCTTCGCGAAGATGACGAAATCGGCGAGCGGAATGTGTTTTGTGAGATACTCGGCCGCCTCCACCCAGCGGTCCATCGGCATGGTCATGAGACCGCCGCGCGACATCTGCTCCCTTGCGGCTTCCTCGATAGCGGGATGCCTGTAGCCGAGCAGGTTCGCTCCGAACGAGCACATGAAATCTATGTAGTCGTTGCCGTCGACGTCCACCGCATGCCCCATGTAGCCTTCGCGGAAGAAGCAGGGGTACTGGCCGCCTACCATGAAATTCGGGTTCCTCGGGCCGAAGATGCCGTTGGGTATCAAGTCCTGCGCGCGCGCGAACAATGCGTGTGATTTGGTCAGGTCGTAGAGTTTGTCATCCATGTTGAATCTCCTCGTATATTATTGCTAACAGGCCGCCGCCGGAAAAGCGGAGCTGCATTAGTCGCGCATGTCATTATCTTCACGATTTTCCCGATGTCGGCTTCATGTTCGGCGCCATTCGCTTTCGAACCAGAGAAATTCCGGCGTTCTCTCCGGCCCAATAGTTTGCTTGCCGACAACAATTGCGAATTCTAACATAAATCCTCGCGAAATTAAAATTTAAATGGCTTTGAAATTATTGCAGGCCGCGTTCCGCCTATGAAAAAAGACTGATAACAGGCAACTCAAAATAAATATTGGGACTTTTTACTTAACGGCCTGATACCATGCAGCCGAACCGCTATTTGTCCTCACGCGGGACATGATAACCATACAAAATCCGGAGCGTTATAAAAGCTTTGTCCTCTAATGCGCGGACGTTGGAATGCTGCCGCCTTCAGGGAGGTCAGCATTGTTCTTTTAACGCATCAACCGCCTGCCCTCTGTGGCGCGACGATGAGTCCTGATCTTCAGCGCAGATTAATGACTCGCAATATGCTCTCCAGCGTTTCATCATGTGAAAAGCCATCACAGCCTTCTCTCTCTCCGTTGCGGTCACTGCTTTGTTTTGCCTTCTCGCGCAAAGCATGGGGACGAGGCAAGAAGATTCAGATTTCAAACGGAAACCCCAAACCGGGTTTAAGCCCTTCGCATCGCGCTTCTTTATTTTGCGGGTTTGAATGATTTGGCTAATTCATCGAATGCCGCGGAGTATTTATCGTAAAAATCCCTGGGGCTTTTATAGGCGGCCACGTAAAAGCCCTCTTTTGCCCTGATGATTATGAATTTTTCCTTTAGCCAAAACTCAGACTGAAACAACGGGCCCCTCGGAATTTCCTGATACACTTCGTATTCGATTTCCGTCGACTCAATTCCGTTGATGTCAATTTTCACAGGCGCCGAGAAATGCGATTTATCGCTTCCCTTTCTCGATTCGGCCAACTCTTCATAATCTTTTATAAAGTTCTCATAAGTCTTTTTCTGGTCGTTGTTTTTTGCATAATATCCGACATAAATGAGAGGATCGGGGAAAAAATAGCTTTCTCCGTCTTCCGGTTTTGCCTTGTCCGTTTTCTTCAACTTTATCTCGAAGATGCCGGCTTCTTCATCGCCGCTCTGGTCTCTTTCGAGCTTCCACGAGGCGGGGATTAAGCATGAAAAATAGCCGTGGTCCATAACAAATTGTTCATAAGGCTCAGGATGGACTTCATTGATCTGCGGGAAAAACGCATCCGTGAAGTTCTTTTCAATTATTGAGAATAGCGATTCGTCGGGCCGGGGAGCAATCGAGGAAGATAACACTCTGTTTGTCACCGTATAAGTAAAATCGCCTTTCAACCCCAGATCCTTTTCAAGATCGAACAAAACAAGCGCTCCTTCGAACAATAATGCTTTGCATGCGTCCGGCGTTATCCGTATGACTGTGAGAGAATAATGAGGCTTTTTCGACCCGTTTTCCTCTTTTTTCACATCCACTTTAAATGATGTCTTATCCGTGCAGCCTCCGCTTGCGACTCTTATGAGAAACCTGTTTTGCCCCATGAGTATTTCATCGAGAACCGATTCTCCGGTTTGCCTCTGGCTTTCCGAGAAATCGGCGCGCGCTTTCGGCGTTGTAAAAAAAACACAGAGCGCCGCCAACAAAATTGCCATACATACGATCGAATTCATTCTGCAAAGTTTTGAAATGCCTTTCATGCTTGCCTCCGGTGTCGTGTTGAAATTATTTGTATGACCGCGCGCGCAAATGAATATTCATTACGCCTTCTGTCATATTTTGTTTATTCTCATTGCAGTTTTAATACCGCGCCTTCCGAACCGCCGGCCAATTTAAACTTTTTCGCGACCTTCAGACTCGGACAGCAATCCGGGTCATTCTCCTTATGAGACAATATATCCACAATGATTGTTCCATTTTTCATCTTTAAAGACTTCACCTTGATTTTATCGCCAAGCATCGCCGAGGCTTGCTGCGTGTACAGCCTGCCGTCGCCAAGCAGAACTGTCAATTCGAAAAATGCCCCGCTTCCGCCGCCGCTCGAAACAATTACAACCGCGGCATCGCCAATGCCGTCGCCGTCGAGATCGCCTAATTCGATATTATTTATAAAAACCCGCAGGTAATTATCGATCGAATCGAGTCTCTTGTATTCTCCGTTTCGGAGCGCGACTGTTTCGTCCCCCATAAGGATATGGTAGGACATGTTTTTAAGAATCTTTAAAGCGTCTTTCTTCGAAAGCGCTTTCGGCTTATTCCTGTTTTTTATTTGTTCCTTTTGTATCGGGGCTGCATCTTCTCCCGGCATTAAATAATATGTGGTTTCCCAGGGATATGAGCCGCCGATGCTGTGCCAGTAATAATTTCTAGGGGCGAGCTTGGCAGGATCAAAGAGAATGTCATTCTTGAAAACGTACGGTCCGCGGTAACTCAACACCTGAATATACGGTTTTTTCATGCCGGAGAAAAACTTGACGGCTTCAGGATATACTTTACCCAGTTCCTCCGGGTCAATCCTCTCGGAATTGCTGATTTCGAAGATTACTCCCGGCGACTCGCTCAGCTTTATGTACGGCGAATAAAAATTCACGCCCGGTCCTAAAAGGCCTTCTGTTCCATCGCCTATGAAACTCCCCGGGCTGATGATTATCAGGTCGACAAGCCCTGCGCCTCCCACTACGTTCGAGGTCTTCAACGGATAATAGATCTTATCCGTTTTGAATCTGTATATCAGAGGTTCGACCGTATATTTCTCTGTCTTTATAGTGACGTAATCGATCGCGAAATAGACAAAACCTCTCGAAACGTAATCTTCGGCATTTTTATAAAAGCCGCTCAGATCGTTTGTGACTTCAATCCCTTTTTGAGCAAAAAAGCTCTCTGCCCATTTTGTGAATTCGGATATATTATTTATCTTGATTACAGTTAGATCGTGCAGCCCGATTTTTTCGCTCAGCATGATTTCGACCGGCGCTTTCCCGGCGGCGCCGCCCTTTACCATGTCGCTGCTGTTCAAAAGCTCGATTCCTTTTTTGTCGAGCAATTTCGTCATCTCTGTAAATGCGGCGGCGCCGGCCGGTTTAACATCCGGCTCCGAAGGAAATGGTATGAACTCCAAAATGCCCGTCTCTTTTTCAGCCGTAAATTCGGTTCCAAGCATCAGAACCTCTTCCTGGCCGTTGTGCATAATGATAGCTATTTGAGATTCCTCGGAAAACCGCGTTGGTCCCGGCGATATTGATCCTTTATCGGCTTTGGCGCTGTTAATTAAAATCAGAAGAAGGCAGACAGCGCTCGTCATGACGGCGAAATTTCTAAGAGAGGCCGTCTTGCATAATCCGTTCAAAAACCTGCTATCCTCGTGTTTGCCTCTTCGCAGTAGCCCTGGCCTTTCTCTCATTCCATCCAACTTTTTCATGTGAACTATAATCCGCGCATGAACCATCTCTTTGCCTCTATTCATTTCCACGCCACAATGCGCCCTTCAATTTTTTACCGCTTTAACATTATACAGAAGCGTACGAACATGAGAAGTTTTTTAATTCTTTTGAAACATGAGAACGCATCATCAGATTTCAGGCGGCAAGCAAATAGTTGAATCTGGAATAAAACATCGCCGGAGAAATGGGGGCAAGTCTGCGATCTTCTGCGTTGGCTTCCGGATTTTGAATCCGGGAATTCGTTGTTGTATTTCAATGTCCCTTTAATGCCGCGTCTCACTGTCCATCAGAACGACGAAACAACAATAATATCCGGATTGGACGATATGAAAATAATTTTTATACTCGCTGTGAGGGGAATTTGGCAAATCAATTGCAAAGGGTTGGGAAAATGAAAATAATTATCATAGGGTTGATGCTGGTGTCGGCTATAATGCTGATCTCTTCTTTTTTTGGGAAGGGCTGTTGAACCAGATGAAGCAGGCCCCGGCGGGGTCTGAATGAAAGTTCGGCGCGAAACAGCGCAAGGAATACGACTGATGACAAAGAAAACGTTGTTTGCGGTTGCCGTTATGCTTATTCTCATCAAAGGCGCCGCCGTTTTCGCCTGAGGCCAGAAACCGGCGGCCCCGGCGGGGCCCGCAATTATTAAAGGCATTTACACTCTCCAACCCATAGATTCTTCCGATATCGATTTTCTCTTTTCAGGCAGCGGCGACCAGAATAAGATCGACGCGAGCGTGCGCCGCATCGCCAAAAGGCTCGAAATCACTCCGGATTTCCCAGGCAACGCCGCCGCCATTCAGGAGTTTTTTATTCTTCAGGGCATAAGCCTCGGCATAACTTTCCCCGCGGCCGCAAAGGTTATCCTTGGACCCGAGGGGCAGCAATCCGCTATCGCTGACAATATCGGCGGCATTATCTACCGCCGCCCGGTGGCGGCTTCGGGAGTCGCAAGCGCGGCGAGAGCCCTCGCCGTTCCGAAAAATGAAGCGGCGCCGCAGCCGAATTCCAACTGGGCGCTGCTTTGCCCCGAATGTCCGGCCGGAAACCAGGGCGCGGCAATTGAACCCGCCGCCGCCGCAGCGACAGGCTCCGTGGCGGCCGCAGCCAACCCGCCTGTTAAAAAGAAGAAAAAATGGTGGAAAATCGGCTCCAAAGACTCAGCCGCTCAAGCGCCGGCCGAACCGCCCGCTTTCGCCTACAGCATCGAGTTTCCATGCTCAAGCGCCATGACGACAACTTTCGATCAGATTAATCAAGAGCTCGCCGGACGAGGCCTCTGGGCGGACAAAACGCCAAAAACCCGCGCAATTCAGATTTTCATCAGGCCCGCGACTGCGGCGAAATAGATTTCTCCGGTATATCTCATCCCGTTGTCATTCTGAGCGAAGAGAAGAATCTTAAATTTAACAATCCCGGATTTGCCTCTGGCAACTGCGCTGGATCGCGGAAATGGTTAAGACTTAGCCACGGAGACGCAAAGGCGCGGAGAAAAAAATGGTTCGGTATCAACAACCGCCGCTATACATTACGGCCGCAAGCGCCTTATAATGCAAATGGATCAACAACCGGAGGCCGAAAAATGAAGAAATGCCCTTATTGCGCCGAAGATATTCAGGACGCGGCGATCATCTGCAAACATTGCGGAAAGGAGCTGTCAGATCCGGCAGAGGACGGCGCGCCGCTTCTGACCGCTCACCCGTCATTCTGGACGCAGTTCCGCGCCATGCTGATCATTCCGCTGTCGATCGCTATCGCCGTTTTGGGCTACGGCAAACTCGGCGCATTTAGTTTAATCACGCTCGCCCTGATTCCGCTCGTTTTGTTTTTCATCTGGGTCAATTCAAAAGTCGCTACGTATATCGTCACAAACAGGAGCGTAATCGTTAAAAAAGGGATCGCCTCGACCGATACGACGAACATCGACATCAAAGACATCCGCAGCCTGAACGTGCGCCAGAACTTCATCGGAAAAATTGTAAATATCGGCGACATCCAGATCGGCACATCAGCGGCCGCGGGCATCGAGCTTCAAATCAACGGCGTCTCAAAACCCAACCAATTCAAGGACCTGATATTAAAACAAAAGAAATAACCGGGAATGAAAAATATCCGGCAGGCTCTTCATCACATCAGTTTTTGAAGCATTGAATTCGCATAAGACAAAGAGATACAAACCAATTGGAGCAATCGCTTTTCATAATCTGTCAAACTCTTAGCCTGCATATTATGTGTTGAATATTTATAAAATTTTGTTATTTTGTTTGATTTTACAAAAAAAGTGGAAATAGTTTAAAAAGCGCGCTAAATCAAAAAGCTCGGCCGAGAGAATAATTAGCGAAGGAACCACGGGCAAGGGGAGACAATTCAGCAGATGATAAAAACGTTTCGAAAAGTTATTGTGCCGATATCGCCGGTTGCGATTGCTATATTGGCATTGCCGTTGATAAACCGGGAGGCAAGCAAAAACGGAATTCTCCTGCAACTCCATCTGTTCGCCATGGCTTTTTTCATCGCGGCGCTGATGACGCCTTTAGTGCGGCTCTTTGCAATTCGAATCAAAGCGCTCGACCATCCGGACCCGCGAAAAATCCATAAGATTCCGACCCCGTTGCTGGGCGGCATCGCCGTCTTCATCGCTTTCTTCTCGGCGCACCTCTTACACTTCAGCTTCGACAGGGAGATGGTTGGAACGTTCATCGGCGCCAGCCTTATCCTTGTAGTCGGCGCGGTTGACGACAAAACCGGCGGGATTCCCGCTCGTTTCCGGCTGCTTGTACAAATCGCCGCAGCGGGCATCGCAATCTACTTCGGCGTCCGTCTCGATTTTTACCCTTTCACCCTGTGGGGAAGAATTATCAGCATCGCCCTTTCCATTTTCTGGATCGTCGGAATAACCAACGCTTTGAATTTTCTCGACGGCATGGACGGCCTCGCGACCGGTTTGACGTCAGTCGCCTCGGGAATATTTTTCATTATCGCCTATAGGCTGAACAACCCGTTTCTCGGGTACATCTCCATCACGCTTTGCGGCGCCTCCCTCGGATTCCTGATTCACAACTTCAAGCCGGCCACGATTTTCCTCGGCGACGCCGGCGCCACTTTTCTCGGATTCACTCTCGCCTGCTTCGGCCTGATGGGACACTGGTCCAACGGCAATCCGTTCGTTTCGTTCAGCGTGCCCGTCATGATTCTCGGCATTCCGATTTTCGACATGATACACACCACGATCGAGCGGATTTCAACCGGGAAAGTCCACAATTTCCGCGAATGGGTCGACTTCACCGGCAAAGACCATTTTCACCACCGCCTCTCAGACCACGGCTTCACAGATAAAGAAGTCGTCGTTTTCATCTATTTTATAAACCTGACTCTTGGGCTGAGCGCCGTGGTCATAACGATTTGCTCAATGGAAAACATGGCTATTCTGCTCGGGCAGGCGATATGCGTTTTCCTGATTATCACGATTCTGATGGGTTTAACAAAGAAAAAGAGAAACGGCGAGACAAAAGATAATTCCGGGAACGGCTGCAGCCCTGACGATTGATTCAGCCCGAATCCGGGTTTAATTACCGTGCCTTCCAATATTGCGTTGACTTGACAACTTAATGTCCGAACATATAATAATAGTGTAACATCTTTATGAAGAATCGATTAGCCGGTCGGTTCCGAAGTTACGAAAATCAATCCAACCACAACACATTATGTTTACCGTTCTCTATTGTCGTGTGTAACGAGGCCGGAACTCGTTAGTATCGGGTTCCTGCGTCATTACAGAACGGCGAGTCCAAGGACGGACCAGCCACAGCCGGGCGGCTATCCCGGCCATCGGATTCAGCTTTGAGGACGGGTTTGAGATCGGACGCCCGGCCACGGAGTTGAGGTTGTGGGTTGAAAAACCCTCAACCTATGTTTTAGGAGGCGGTCATGGATACGATATCTCTGAACTTGAACGAGCTTCTCGGCAATCTGTTGACAGGCGACAATACGATTGGCAAGAGCCTCAAAAGGCTCTCAAGCGGCTTGCAGGTCAACAGCGCGCAAGACGATCCGTCCGGGATCGGCGTGGCGAACATAGCGCGCTCGCGTGTCGAAAGCCTCGATGCGGCTTACGATAACATTCAGCAAACCATATCCCTTCTGCAGGTGAAGGACGAGTCTTTCCAGTCAGTTGTCGACATTGTCCTGCGGATAAGAGAGATCGCGTCAAAAGTTAAAAACGACGCCTCGATGTCAGCCGCGCAAAAAGCGGACGCGCGAGTGAGAATAAACGGATTTCTCGCGGACATAGTTGAAATTCAGAAAAAAACAGCGTTCAACAGCGTCAAATCCCTCGATCAGGAAGAGATCTTGTTCATGTCCCTGCGCACAGGCAACTGGGACATTTTCAATATGGATGAAAACGGCCAGTATTTGGCTCAGATAACAACGGCTGCGACAGCCGACAACTACCCTTCGTGGTCTCCCGACGGTTCTAAAATCGCTTACACATCTTCGGAGACCGGCAACATGGAAATTTTCATCTACGACCTTCTAACTCAAACCAGCGCGAACATCACAAACAACATTGCGACGGACGGGCTGGATGTTATTTCCTGGTCTCCTGATTCGAGTAAAATCGCATTCTTAAGCCAACGGAACGGCAACAACGAGATATATACCGCCAACGCCGATGGAACCGGAGTGAAGCGGCTGACAAACAATATCACAAATGACTATAAGCCTTATTGGTCTCCTGACGGCACGAAAATTGCTTTCATCTCAAATAGAACCGGAAACAATGATATCTATGTAATGAACCCGGACGGAAGCGGCCTGCTAAACCTTTCTAATAATGTTGCGGATGACACCGCGCCGGTTTGGTCGCCCGACAGCTCGAAAATCGCTTTCCAGTCGACCCGCTCGGGCGGCTCCGATATTTACTCCGTCAACGTTGACGGAACGGGCCTGTTCAGAGTGACAAGCAATGCCGCCATCGAATGGGCGCCTCTCTTGTCGTACGAAGGCGACAAGGTTTTCTTCTCAAGAATTGTCGCGGGAAAATGGCAGATTTTCTCGGTTAACAGCGACGGAACGAATGAGGCTCTCCTCTCGCCCAATCCTCTTGCCAATGATCTCTATATGTCCTGGTCCCCGGAATACGACAGAATAATTTTTCAAACCAGCCGTAACGGCGCCTATGAGATTTACAGCATGCTCCCGGACGGCTCGAAACAGACGAGACTGACTAACAACCCGGCCCTCGACTACATTCAGAACACGCTTCGCGCTCAACAATCGGCGCTTCAGAGAGTTTCAACGCAATTTGGACCCGACAACGGCGATAAGCTCACTTTCGCGCTGCGGCCCGTTATGCCGGTCAACATAGGAATCGAAGACCTGAACGTTTCTAACCAGAACTTCGCCGCCATCTCCGTAACGCGCTGCGACAGCGCCATAGACAAACTCGTCGGATACAGATCCGAGGTCCGCACGCTCATCAACCAATTCCAGCGCTTGTCGAATATCACTAAAATCGAGAAGAACGCATCCGGCGAATTTATATCAAACATCACCGGCGCGGACGACGCCCTCGAACAGGCCGTCAAAGTAAGAAAATCCATCACTCAATATATCGCGGCTTCAGCCATCGCCCATGCCAACCTCATAAACCAGAAGGCATCCGAATTCCTTATCGATTCAGAGAAGTAGCGGAACGGAATGTTTCTCAGCGGCGCGGAATGTTCGATCTATCAATACGATAGATCGAAACGGTTCCGTCGGCGCTTTTGTAAACGGGGATAAACGCCTTGGGAGCGTTTTTTATCGCCGGCTTCATGAACATTCGTGTAGTGACCCCGAACGAATCGTCTACGGCGTAATCGATGCGTTCATCCAGTATCATTCGGTAAAGAACGGGCTTTCTGGTATAAGGGAATATCTCGCTTTTGCGTCCTGAGTAGTAATAGAAAATAGCCGGCTTGATAGTCACAACCCGGGCTTTTTCCGGCGAGTTGCGTTTAAGCCACAGAGCGGCGCCTGTGAAGCTTTCGTTCTCGCGGGGAATCCCGGTCGCGAAACGGCCTTCTTTCAGAAGCGAAACGTTCTCCGCGGAAGCTCTCTTTGCCGCGGGCGCGAGCGCGAGAACGCCTGCCATTATTAAAATCCCCATAACCGCGGCCGCGAGTTTCGCGTTCGGCCGCAGCCCGCCGCCCTCCAATCCTTTCGCGGCATAAAACCACAGAAAAAAGAAAACCGGCAGCAACAGCCGGATGTGCATCCAGACATTCGGCCAGAAATATGTCAGAAAAATAAAAACCGGAACAATGAAATGCGCGCAGGTCGCTCCTGATTTGAAATCAGCGGCATAGCCGCGCGCCATAAGCGCGAGCGCCGCCAATGCGAGCGCCCCAATCGCCGCAAGCGCGAAAAGCGCTACGGCCGAACGACGCGCCAACAGCTCCTTCAACATTTTCCCGTTGTCCGCGTCCCTGTGGATAATCCCCTTTTTCACCCACTTGTCCAGACCAATTGTTTGAACCTGCGGCGCAAGCAATGCCGAAGACTCGAACGCCGCCTGAAAGACAAAGTTTTTCACCCAGCGGACTCCGAGGTCCCGCGCATTCGCGCGCCCGGCGTCCATATCGTAGGGATTCCTAACCAGAAGCTGTTCTTTGACATAAGCGCCGGCGGACTTGTCGCTGATGTAATTCCTGACGAACCAAGGGCCGATAACCGCAATTGAAATGAGAATCAGCGCCGCGAGACGGACGGCCGAGCGCCGGTATGCCAAGTACAAACCCAGCCCCGGAAGCAGAAACAGGCCCATGGACCGAATGTGCGCCGCCGCCGCTATAAGCGCCGCGCCGGCCACAAAACGCAGCCAGGGCGCTTTTTCCGGACGCTCTGTCATGAGCGCGAGGCCCCAGAACATCACCGCCAGAAAAAACGCCTCGGACGCCACAAACTGCATGAACGCCAAAAAAGTCATGTTGACCGACGCCGCTATCAGCGCGGCCGCCAGAAGTCCGGCGCTCATCCGCCTCCTCAAAAACACGTAAGCGCCCGTAAGCGACAGAGCCCCGCAGAATATGGAAAAGAATTTAAAAGTCTGATAGTCGTCGGAAAATATCCTCGTTATCGCCGCGAGAGCCGCGGGATATCCCGGCGGATAGTGCATGTTGGGTTTTTGATCGGGTTTGTATATCGTTACGTATTTCCCGGTTGTGTTCAGAGCGCGGGCCAGCAGCATATAATCGAAGTTGTCGCCGAACTCGGGCCGTCTGTCATATGTCAACAACGACGCGGCGAGATAAACCGATATTATCGCGATCAGGAGAAGCCAGCCGCGCCTTTTTCCGCTCTCCGCTCCGCGCTGCGTGTTTGCCGCTCCCGACTTTTGATTCATATCCCGCTTCCTTCGATTATTATGACGCGCCTATCGCGCCTCCCGGGCTCGGATTTCCATTCCCCTAAAGACGCTCCCGCCGCAGTGAAGGATTATGTTTTATTTCGAGAGGACAGCCCTAATCTTTCGCTTTCAACCCACAGAGGCCTGTTTCTTACTTCGTCGTATATTCGGCCGATGTATTCTCCTATGATTCCGAGGCAGACCATCTGAACGCCGCCGATGAAAAATATCGATATCAAAGTCAGCGGCAATTTCGGAACCGCCCCATAACCGGCGTGCGCGCACCGAACATATAAAGCCATCTGCAACAACGCGAACGCCGCGCCCGCGAAAGATACGACCGTTACTATAATTCCAAGCCATGTCACCGCCCTGAGCGGCAAAAACGAAAACGAAAAAAATCCGTCTATCGCCAGCTTGATCAGTTTCTTCAACGTGTACTGGGTCGCCCCGGCCATACGTTTATCCCGCTTGTATTCCACTCCGGCCTGCCGGAATCCGACCCACGCCCTCAACCCGCGCACAAACCGGTTGTGCTCGGGCATGCTTCTTATCTGATCGACGACTTTTTTGTCCATGAGGCCAAAATCGCCTGATTCCTTCGGTATCTGATTGTTCGTCAGAACCGACAGCATATTATAGAACAAACTGTAAAAGAATTTCTTGACGAAGTTTTCATTCCGCTCTCTCCGAACCGCATAAACGACCTCGTATCCCTCGCGCCATTTGCCGATAAATTCAGGGATGATTTCGGGCGGGTCCTGCAAGTCGGCGTCCATTATAATCGCGGCGTCGCCGGACACGGCGTCGAGGCCGGCGGACACCGCCGTCTGATGGCCGAAATTCCGCGAAAACCTTATCGCCTTCCACCTGCCGTCCGCATTATGGATGTCCGCGATCTTTTTCCATGTGCCGTCCGTCGACCCGTCATCTATTACGATGACCTCAACTTCCTCTTCCAGGCCGGCAATGACTTTTGCCAGGCGCGAATGAAGAATGCCGAGGCTCTCTTCTTCGTTATGGCATGGAATTATTATTGAAATTTTTTTCATCGAATTATTTTTTAGTTCCATCCTACTGAAATTTGATTATATATTGAAAGAGTGTTTTGTCAAACGCCGGCGGCGCCGGGCCGGTCCTGATTAATTTGTTTTCAAACTGCGTTTATTTCTTAAAACAGCCGTCGCTTTTTGGCATAGCGGCTTCGAAAACGCCTTCTTCACATCATCGAAAACAAACATCCATCGGCCAATTTATTATGGCCTCATCAGTAAAATACTGTCGGGTTTTAAGGCTCCATAAAAAAGCCCCCTGAATACGCTGACAATTCACAATCAAGGGACATAATAGCCTTAGGATAAGCCTGAAAGTGAATTCACCGGCTAACAGCGCCTTGCCTGCAATTTTCAGGCAATATGATAAAATCCGAAGAATTGCGGTTAAAATATATTATCTCCGCATGGCGGCGATATGAAGAACGAAATCGCAGTTCTCGAACCGCAAACAGATTGCCGGCCCGCGCCAAGGGCCTGAAACGAGAATAACTCTTGGACAATCCTAACAACAACCCACAGCCGCAGTTTCTGAAGCGCGAGGAAGTAGCCGCCTTCAGCGATTTGATGTATAAGGATCATATTTTCTACTTTGTTCTTAATCTGCTTCCGCCGAAAATGAGAATGCGCATGCTGCGGCAGCGCATGGGCGGACTGGGCAACTTCTGCATTATTAACCCGGGCGTCTACATGGCTCCCCTGTCAAAGATATTCGTGGGCGACGACGTGTGGATTGCCCCCGGCACACGCATCTTCGCGAACGGCAATGCGCCGGTGACCATCGAAAGCCATGTGCTGGTGGGCCCTGGCGTGCTCATCACAACTGTGAACCACGACCACCGAACGCGCAATCTCGACTCTATTTCTTCACCCATAACCATTCGCTCCGAATCGTGGATCGGCGGGCACGCTGTGTTGTTGCCGGGCGTTACGATCGGACCGGGCTCTGTGGTGGCCGCCGGCGCCGTGGTCACACGGGATGCGCCCCCGTATACTATCGTCGGCGGCGTGCCCGCTCGCGTTATCAAGCGCCGCGAAATCGCAGGCGGAGAATCCTGAAATTTCTTTTCTTCAGCAATTGGATAAATTATGAATATATCTCTGAAACCGGCTTTTGCTTTTTTGCGATTATTTTGAAAAGCGCGGCACAAGCGGCGGGCATGGCATGCGCAGCTTAATACGCCGGCAGTCCCGCCGGCGCTGCGCGTTTTTCGTCTCCATTTTTCACACGCGCTTTAGTCATATATTATATTTTCATTGTATAATTGCTGGCAGAGTAAGTATATGTATAACATCGTAAACGCGAGAATTCGTATTATTCGCGAAAAAGCCGGATGAAAGACATGCGCTTGCCATGGAACACATGAATTGCGCGCTATGCGGGAAAGATGACGCCGCGCCTGTATTCAAAACACGGGACCGCAACTGGCGGCTGCCGGGCGAGTTCACGCTCGTGCGCTGCCGGGTATGCGGACTTGCGTATCTGGACCCGAGGCCGACGCCTGAAGAGATGCAAAGTTATTATCCCGAGGCGTTCGCGGCGCGCGGCGCGGCGGCGGACAAACAGGCCGCCGCTATTGAGCGGTCCATGGAATGCCGCGCGCGGCCATTGCTTAATCGCAAACAAAGCGGCAAACTGCTCGACGTCGGCTGCTCCGACGGGCAGTTCCTTGTCTACATGAGAAAGCTCGGCTGGTCCGTTTACGGAGTGGAACCGCGGGAAGTGTCCGCGAGAACGGCGCGCGAACAATTCGGACTCGATGTCTTTCACGGTTACGTCGAAAACGCGGATTTCCCACTCGGTTTCTTCGACGCGATCACGCTTAACCACGTATTCGAGCACGTGCATAATCCGCTTGAGATAGCCGGCCGCATTAATGAACTTCTATCGCCCGGCGGCATCGCAATGATAGAAGTCCCGAACTTCGCGAGTCTGGAATCGCGCGTTTTCGGCGAACGCTGGGTGGGTGTTGACACGCCGAGACATCTCTACCAATTCACTCCCAAAACGCTGCGGGCGACGCTTGAGCGCGGAGGTCTGCGCGTTCTCGAAATCGTTCAAGGCTCGGACATCGGCCCATATAAAATGGGTTACAGCGAAAGCCTGCGGCACTTGATTTCGGACCTCGGCATCCGCAAATATCCTCAGAAACCGCTGACTGTCGCGGAGAGCTCCGAGACAATAAAGACGGCGGCGCGGGAATCCACATCGGTTTCCGCCGGCCACGCGATTGAAAGCCTCGTGTTCGCAGCGGCAGCAGCAGCAGCCAACGCGATTAAGATGGGCAGCCGCATAACAGCGATCGCTTCGAAGGAATAAGGCCGGCGCTGCTTGAGCGTGAAAAAAGACGGGGCTCTTTTTACCGCTATATTATTTGAATGAGTTGAAAACGCCAAATGACAATATCGCGGCGGGTCGCGAAAAACACTTTCTTTCTCGTGCTGGACAACATCGTCAGCCGGCCGCTCGGTTTTGTCGTTAACATACTTCTTTTCCGCCGCCTCGGCATCGTTGAATTCGGCATTTTTTCTTTCGCCTGCTCGTTCCCGCAATTGTTTCTATTCGCCGCGGACCTCGGACTCGAGGTTTATACGATCCGCGAAACGGCCGCCAACCGCGACGGCGCCCGCGATTACATCGCAAAAATCCTTCCCCTGAAAATGATTCTGTTCTGCTCCGCGCTCGCTCTTACTTTCATCGCCCTCGCCTTCACTTCCGACCGCCACGCAAGAACCGCCGTTTACATTTTTTCCCTGTACATCATCGGCAGATCGTTCATGTCCTTCTTCGTTTCGATTCTAAAGGGCTTGGAACAGATGCAGTACGCCGCCCTTCTATCCATCCTCGAATCCGTCCTCGCGGCGGGATTTGTCATCATCCTGATTGGCAGCGGCGACAGCGCTTTCAAAGTCGGCGTGTGGTACTGCATAACTCTTGCGGCCGCCATGATCCCGGCTGCCGCCATCGTTTTCAGGCAAACCGGCTTCGCGCTTCCGCGCATCGACGCCGCCTACTGGAAAAAAGCGCTCTCCGAAAGCTGGCCTTACGCTGTCGCGTCTCTCCTCATCCTGATTCACAACAACGTGGACATCGTGATGCTCAAGTTCATAAAAGGCTCCGCGCCCGTCGCGCTTTATAAATCCGGCATTATCATTCTTACAAGCGTCGGCTTCGTTCAGCTCGCTCTTTCGGCGGCTGTTTTCCCGGTCATCACTCGGTTTTACGCTAAAGAACCCGGCGCGCTCGAAAAAACATACGAGAAAACCTTCAAACTTCTTTCCCTCGTCGGACTGCCGTTCTACGTGGGCGGCGCCGTCGTCGCAAAACCGCTCCTCACCGCTGTGTTCGGCCCCGAGTCAGCGCATGGCGCTCATGCTATGTCTATTCTTTGCGCGGCTTATTTATTCATTAACTATGGAACCTTCTACTCCCTGTTCGCGATCGGAATCGAAAAACAAAAACAGTTTATTAAGATCAATTCCTGCACCGTGCTGCTTAACATCGCGCTCAATTCATTCCTCATTCCCAGATGGGGCATCGAAGGCGCTGCCGCTTCGACGGTCGCAAGCACGGGAACCCTTATTCTCTGGGTCCACTTCACTATCATGCGCCCGTTCAGAAAATTCCCGGCGGCCGTTTTTCTTCTCAAGCTCACTTTCGCTCTCGCCGCCGCCGCCGCCGCCGCTCATTTCTCGCTCGGGCTTAAATTCTTCGACATTCTTTCATTCAACGGTTCAGCTTATTCAGCGCAAGGCCTCAATGTTCTGATACCGATCGCTTCCGGCGCTTTCGCCTACATCGCCTCGGTTTTGATTATCAGGCCATTAACGAAAAACGACATCGCGCTTTTCAAAAAAGCGCTTTTCGGCGAAAAACTCAACAGTAAGGCTTAATCGCATTAATTGCGGGATTGAAGCAAATGCCGAATTTCGAACATTACCTCGTTACCAGATTCAACGTCGGGCTCTACTCGGGCGCTCGCGGCGAAGCCGGCGATTCTTCAAGCGACAACTGGATGGAGCACAGATTCAAACTATTCGACGCCTTCTGCTTTCCGTCAGTAAAAAATCAGTCGAACGGCAATTTCACATGGCTCGTCCTGTTCGACGCCGAAACGCCTCCGAAATTCCGGAATATCATCGCCGAATATCACAACTCATTTCCAGCCTTCACTCCGGTTTTCGTCGATCTCAGCTATGGCGAAAGCGCGGCGCCTTCACTTCGCCGTTACATTCTCGAACGAAAAGCGAAAGATGCCGGACACATAATCACCACTCGTCTCGACTGCGACGATTCCCTCCATTTCAGCGCGATCGACGAGATTCAGAAACAATTCAACGGCCAGAAATTCAAACCCGTGAATTTCATTCACGGCTACTTTTACGATCTGGCCGGCGACGCTGTTTACGAAACGTCATACGACTGCAATCCGTTCATCTCTCTGATTGAAAAAGTCAGAAAAGGCGGAATCGCGACTATAATGAACCGCGTGCACGGCGAATGGCACGAACGAAAATCAATCGCAAAAGGCCGACTTTGGCTTCAGGTCGTGCACGACAGGAATCTTCTCAACACGGCGACCGGAAAAATAACCGGTTTTAAGATTGAAAATATTGAAAATGAATTCGGAATTGACGGGGCCGCAGCCGCAAAGATACGCGCCGAGGCTCAAGCCGTCTCAGCGCAATCCGGCGAAGCTCCGGCATGCGCCTCCTCGCCCCGCCGGCTGCGGCTTCTGAAGCGCGCCTATACAAAAATATTTCAGTCGCGTTATGCGACAGCGATCCGCGTCAGCCTCAGAGAATTATTGAACCGCGACAGTTGACCGCCCGGTTTATGGCCGCGGCCTTTCTAAAATCGCTGAATTTCCGCTAAAATTATCAGATGTAAAAACACAAACGACTGCGAAAGGTCACATCGACTGAATGGAAGAGACCGAAAAAACTATCACGCCCGAACAGAAAGTCGCGATTCTTCGCGAACACATTTTGAACGGCGCGGAACCCGCCGGACTTGCGGAAAAACACGGCGCCGCGCCGGACGACATACGGCTCTGGCTCGAAGCGCTCCTCGACCACGCGCAGGAACACGCAGGCCAGATTTTCCGCGAAAAAGCGTTCGATATTCCGATCGCGCCCTATAAAGAATGGCCTAAGACAACATTAAGCGATCCTCGCAACGAGGACAAACAGGCGATCAAGGAGAAGCTCGTCGAGATCATAGACGCGGAAGGCCCGATGCGCGCGATCAGCGCCTACCAGACATACGTGAAAGCGGCCGGCATATCGAAAGTCGGCGGCCTGATCAAGCAGATTTTCAACGGGATCCTTCAGGAGGCTATCGCCGAAGAGCTGATCCTCATGCGCGACGAGGGCGAAGACAAGGAATACTGCGACAGGATAGTGCGCTCGCTCACAGCGCCGGAGGTTTCCATGCGGCAACTCGGCCCGCGCGGCCTCGACGAAATACCGCCCGCAGAGATCGCCTCCGTCATGCGCGAAATCCTGAAAAAAGAACCCGCGCTCGAGGACGAAAAACTGTTCCGCGCCATCCTCGACATTTACGGCCTTAAGATGCTCACCGCGAAAGCGGCGAACACTCTCTCCCGAATCAGGGATATGTACATCGAAAAAATCAACTCCGGCGAAGCGCTATAAGGGGGCCTCATGAAAGCGGTAACCGACTATTTCGACCTTACGGATTTTCCGTTCAGGGACATCTTCGACGGCGTCGATGCCGTCTGGGAGGCCTTGGACAGAATAAAAGAGTATCTTCTCGAATATAAGAAATACAAAATCGAAGGGAACGTCAGCGGCGGCGCGTGGCTCGAAGGCGACCGGATAGCGATCGGGGAAGGCTCGATCGTCGAGCCGGGCGCGATGATAATAGGCCCGGCGCTGATCGGCAGAAACTGCATTATCCGGCAGGGCGCTTACCTGCGCGGAAACGTTATCGCCGGCGACGGCGCTTTGATCGGGCACACAACGGAAGTGAAGAGCTCAATCCTCCTGAACGGCGCCAAGGCGGCGCATTTTGCATACGTCGGCGACAGCATTCTCGGAAAGAACGTGAACCTCGGCGCCGGAACGAAACTCGCGAACTTCAAGCTCGACACCGGCGTTCGTACGATATCTCTGAAAACGGAAGGCGCCGCAGCCGCCGGCCGCCGGAAAATGGGCGCGATCATAGGCGACGGCTCCGAACTCGGCTGCAACTCCGTCACCATGCCCGGCACGCTTATCGGCCCCGGAACCCTCTCATATCCCTGCGTTGTCCTGCGCGGCGTGATTCCGCCCCGCTCGGTTGTCAAACTAAGGCAGGATATCGACATATCGACGCGCAATTCATGATTTTTCGGGCGCCCGAACGGCCGCTTCAGGCATTAATAATTTGACATCAACCCCGCCCTCCGCTATATTTCTACTCGGTCATATCCGGTGTTTTGTGGTGTGAAATTGGGAAATTGAGAAATTCAGTGAGGTGTCAGGATGGAGGAGACGACGCTCTATAGCAAGAAGATTAATACCCGCAACAAGGCTTTCTTTCTGGATCTGAAGGAAAATCCAAATGGAAAGTTTCTTAAAGTGACAGAGAGCAATGGGGAAAAAAGAAGTTTCATCTTCATTCCGGAGGAAGGTTTGAAGGAATTCAGCGAATCCATAGACGAGATCTTAAGCGCTCACTTCTGATTCGCCCCCGCTACAACCGCAAATCTAACAGAATCCATATATGCTATTTTTGAATTCCCGGAATATCCGTTAGTTCCCAATCCGTTTTTGCGGACTGTTCAGCGCGTCAGAGTCCGTTTTTCACAATCCGATCCTCTAACTTAATAATTCGAAAAGCGATTAAGATGATTTGTGGACTTTAGGATGCACCGACTCGCCGTCGCCGATCAGGCCGCTGTCGAAATCGCTCGCCCGGACGTCCGGGTAAATTATGCAATTGCGGCCGATCAGCGTGTTGTCCGGAATCTCGGATTCCATGCCGATAAGCGTGATGCTGCTGTTGAGGGTGTTGGGCTTTTCGATGTTGGGGCGCGCTTCGCCGTAGCCGCCGATGATGCTGTCGCGGCCTATGTTGGGCCTGTTGTCGATGTGTTGCTGCCGGGAGACAGTGTCGAGAATCGACCGCCGGATGACCGTCCCGGAGCCTATGTGGTTGTTGGGCATGATCAGCGAGTCGTAAACCTCGGCGCCCTTGTCTATTCTCACGTGCGGGAATATTATCGACCGCTCGACCCGGCCGTCGACAAGGCAGCCCTGCGTTATGATCGAGTTCTTCACAGAGCCGTACTCGCAAATCTTGGCCGGCGGCTCGAACCGCAGCCGCGACCGCAGCGGATGCCTGCTGTCGTACAAATTCAGTTCCGGCATTATCTTGATCAGTTCCAGGTTCGCCTCGAAGTACGAGTCGACCGTGCCGACGTCGCGCCAATAGCCTTCGAACGGATACGCGCACACGCGGTCGCGGCCGATCATCCTCGGCAGCATTCCATAGGTGAAACTGATCGTTCCGCCCTGCGCCAGCCGTTCTTCCTCCACCAGCCGCCGAACCAGAACGTCCAGCGTGAACACATAAATCCCCATCGACGCGAACCGCGTCTGCACCTTGCCTTCCGGCTTCTCGACATAGTGAAGAAGTTCGTAATCCTCGTTCACCGTCATCATCCCGAACCGGTTCGTTTTATCCGTGTCGACCATGGTGCCGGCGACGGTAAGGTCCGCCTCGCTCTTCTCGTGGAAATCGATTATCTTTGTGAAATCTATCAGCGAAACGTAGTCGCCGGGGACAATGACGACATAAACCGGATTTTTATCGAGTATGTAATCGAGACGCTTGAAGATCGCGTCGGCGGGGCTTTCGTACGGCTCGTGCGCGCGGCGCGGAAAAAGTATGTCCAGCCGCGCCACGTTCCGGTCCACAGTCCACGCGAACGAGAGATGCTTTAGCATGGAGTCCGGCTGATATTGTATGAGAAGGCCGAGGTCTCGAATTCCGGAGTTGACGATATTGCTGAGGACAAAATCTACGATGCGGTACATGCCGCCGAACGGAACGACCGGCTTCGCCCGCCTCTGCGTAAGAACCGAAAGCCGTTCCCCTTCGCCGCCGGCCAACACCATCGCAAGCGTCTTAATCATTCAGCCCCCTCGCGCTTCTCTTCAGAACAATTCGATCGCGCCGGGGTGGGAAACGAAATGAACGTCACGTTACAGCGCTCCTGAAAACCATATGTAGTTTATTAGAAATAGAAACTCTTAATTCCTGCGTAAACAGACAACTCAACAGCCATTCTATTTGCCCAGAACGCGAGCCGCAAATTCCTTAATTCCTTCCGAGGTGATCAGTTCGTCAATTTCCTCGTCCAGTTCGAGAATCTCTTCTGAAGTCAGCTTAGCCTTGCACGTGTCCAGCGTCTCATCAACTTCGTCCGGATAAGGCAACGCCGTTTCCAACAGCCGAATCGCTATGTATATCACTTTAATATCCGACTTTGTCAGCGCCATGATTATTGCTCCTTTTTGAAAACAATGCCGCAATCTTCTTCGTTCTTTTATTTTAACATTATAAATTAGTTAATTGAAGCGCTCGGAGATAACAAATGAAAAAAAACTTTTGGCTGTCTTGCCGGAGAGCGCCACAAGACGCGTCGGCGATTAACAGCTCGCCTCGGGGAACGCGCGGCCGGCGCGCCAGATCGCGCGCCGGCTGTCTCCGCGTTCAGCGGCTTACTTACACGCAGCCGGCTTTTCGCCGGGGATCAACTTGCATACCTGCGCCTTAATCTGTTCGAACGGTATCGCGCCCACGATCTGCTTGTTGCAGTTGTAAACCGCCGTGGGCGATCCGTTCGCGTTGTATGTCTGTGATTGCGCCATATCCTTTTCGGCAAATTTGTTAGCTTCGGTCGCCATGCATTTGTCAATTTCATCCGGATTGATATCCACCGCGAGCGCGCATTCCTTCCAATCCTTGCCGCCCTGCGGTTTCGAGAAAACCTCGCGTGAGAAACAGCCGGCGTAGCTAAGCCATTTCTTGCGGCCGAATTTTTCGCGGATGCAGATCATCCGCAAGTCTTCGTCGACTTCCTTCTGCCCGTGCATCGACGCCAGTTTGCCGCTTTCATCCCGGTCGAGTATGAAATACGGCGTCCATTCGACTGTGTCGCCAAGCTTGTTAATCATTTCGGTCAATGCGCCGTCCACGAACCGGACTCCATACGGACAATAGGACATGATGAAGAAATCGAGTTGCAGTTTGCCGTCCTTCGCGCAGGACGCTGTCGGAAGCGACGTCACCATCGACCTGCCCTGCGGGAAATATTTCGCTAATGTTATGAAATCGGATTCCGACCCCTTGCCGGCCATCAATCTCTGAACAACGCCTATGACGTAATCGCCATTCGGACATTTTCCGCCTTCCGCTTCGGATTCGGTTATCGTCGATCCGCTGTTGCATACAAACGTGTCCTTGATCTGCTTGATGACCTTTGCTTCATCGACAATCGGAGTCGCGGCGGGCGCAACTGCGGCTGCCGGAGCCGGTTTCACAACAGCCGGTTTTTCGGCCGGTTTTTTTGCGGCCGGTTTCGTAGCGGCTGCAAAAACGCTCGTTCCTGATAAAAATAACACCGCTATCGCAACTGCCGCAAACAGCCAACCCGCACACTTATTTCTCATTTTTTTCTCCGTTTTTGCGCCGCCGAAAGAAAATTCCGTCGTCTTTTTAACGTTCTTTATAGACGGTTAGCAGTTTTTTACAACCATACAATTATAAAACAACATAACTTTCATGTCTATTGAATTGGACACTTAACCGAATTAAAGGTTCCTAAAAAAGAAAAAAAACGGCGTTTCAAAAAAGCTACTGATTGCTGACCGGGCTGCGCTGGCCGATAAATACGTCCTTGAAGCGGATGACTCCGATAAGCCGGTCCTGCGGGTCCACGACAGGCACGGCGCGGAACAAATATTTTTTGAAAAGAGCGACGACACCGTCTTTCGCGTCGTCGGGCTCGACAGATATGACGTTCTTCACCATGATGTCTTCCAGCAACTCGTCGGGCTCCGCCTGAATCAGTTCGCGCACGTCCAGCACGCCCAGCAGCGTATTGTCTTCGGCGATGATATAGGTGTACATAATTACCGCGCGGTCGATCGCCTCGATCCGGTAGCGCTCCAGCGCCTCGGAGACCGTGATGTCGCCGGGAAACGCTACGAAGGTGCGCGATACGAGCGAAGCGACCGTTTCCTCGCGCTGGCTCAGAATCGCGCGCACCTTGCGCGCCTTGTCAGGGTCGAGCTTTTCAATGAACTTGCTGCTCTCCTCGTTCGGCAGAATCGAGAACAGGTCCGCCAACTGCGCGGAAGTCATCGTCAGGAATATTTCTCCGATGCGCTCCTGCCTTATCGATTTTATGAGCTGCCTCTGCACGCGCGGCTCGATCTCCTCGAGCGTGTCGGCCGCCTTCTCGGTGTCGAGGCCGTCGAAAATCTCCATCCGTTCCTCGTGGCCGAGCTCTTCCAGAATATCCGCAAGGTCCGCCGGATGGATGTCCTTCAGCTTTTCCTTCTGCACGTTGATCCGCAACTGCCCCTTGAGCCGCCCGAGGTCCGCCGGCACATGCACGTAGTTCCAGGGCACAAGGTCCGGCGATTCCTTTTTGCCGTACAGCCACTTGTTGAGAAACCCGAGCTTCATGCGCCTGAGCAACCCTGCTCGGCTCGCGTCAACCTGCGTCAGATACAGCTTCCCGTC
>Ga0172379_10001685_pt1 | contig 42785 bp, 37 predicted proteins | sample GrowelOW334metaG_FD_119756 | JGI IMG/M metagenome (GOLD analysis project Ga0172379, IMG submission 119756) | Groundwater microbial communities from an aquifer near a municipal landfill in Southern Ontario, Canada - Groundwater well OW334 metaG | ecosystem: Environmental > Aquatic > Deep... | reverse complement strand
TTTTGAGATTACTCCTGAGCTTTTAGATTTTCTGATCAAAAAAGGAACAGATCCAAAATTTGGAGCTCGTCCAATGAGAAGGGCTATTGAAGAAGATGTAGAAGAGAAAATTGCTTCTGGAATTATTCAAGGTGTCCTAAAACCAGGAATGACCGCGAGTTTTGAAACCGATAATGATTCTGTTAAACTTAAAATCTAAATTTGTTAAATATGGATAATCAAGATTTTAAGAGAGATTTAAAAGACCAGAGTAATGTCTATGTAAAAAAGGTTGAACTAGGTCCTCATGGTGAAAGGATCGTTGTTGTTTCTGATTCTCCTTACCATGGAATTTCAACGCAAAGAGCCTTAATTTGGGGTTTAGCTGCGATTGTTATAGGTGTTTCTTCTATGAATTCTATTTTTTATTTAGGAACACAGGCAAAAATACTTATTGTAGGAAATGAAAACAATAAAAGTGCTCTTGCTTTAAGCTCCGAACCACTGGATTCACAAGTTCTTGGAGGTTCAAATGATTCAGATAATGTCTCCCTTGATGATAGAGAGATCGCAGCATTAGAAAATTCTACTTCAACTGGAAAATATTATTTTTTGAGTGAAAAAAATACATCTCCTAGAGTCTCGGCTCTTTCGTTTGCAGTAGCGGATCTTGATACTGGAGAAACTATAATTAGTAAAAATCCTGAAATGATTTTACAGCCAGCATCAGTTACAAAACTTCTGACATCGGCTGTTGCAAAAGAAAATATTAGTTTGCATCAAGAACTTATTGTTAAAGCATCAGCTCTTTCTCCAATAAACACTGAAGGTGAACTTAGTGCGGGACAAAAACTTTTGCTTACAGATATTTTGTATCCATTATTGATGGAATCATCAAATGATGCTGCAGAAGTCATTGCTCAAAATTTTGTAGAGGGAAGAAGTGCTTTCATTGAGAAAATAAATAAAAAAGCAAGATCTATTGGTATGGTCAATTCTTCTTTTGTAGAACCAAGCGGTGTTTCTCATAACAACAATACAACAGCAAATGATCTATTAAAGCTCGGGACTTATATTTATAAAAAGCATAAAGAAATTTTGGATATTACACGAGTTAAGCAGTATGCGATAAGCGGACACATTTGGATGAACGGTAATCGCATGATGCAGATCAAAACCTTCCTAGGGGGTAAAAATGGCTACACAGAGGTTGCTGGCGAGACAACTCTAACCTTCTTTAATATTCAAATCGGAAAAGTAAAAAGAAATATTTTGCTTACTATTTTAAAAAGTCCCAGCCGGAAAAATGATGCCGATACAATAGTGAGATTCATTCAAAATAATATGAGATATTCTGAATCAGGAAATCTAGATCAGTAAACGAAGTTGCTAGTTGTTAGTGATTAGTGGCTAGTGAAAAAAAACACTTTGTCATTCCCGCGAAGGCGGGAATCCAGTATTATTGTGGTATTGTTCTAGGTTCCCGCCTTCGCGGGAATGACAAAAAAACAAATATGAAAACTATAAATTTTTGGAAAAAATTAAAAAAGCCTTTTTTTGCACTAGCGCCAATGGCCGATGTAACTGATTCTGCATTTAGAGCAATTATTACAAAATACGGCAAGCCTGATGTTTTGTGGACAGAATTCGTTTCTGCAGACGGACTTTGCCTTGCTCCTAAACTGGGAAGGGAAAAATTGTTAAAAAGTTTTGAATTCACAAAAGAAGAAAAACCGATCGTTGCTCAAATTTTTGGATCAAAACCAGAAAATATTGAAAAGGCTAGTCGGCTAATTGCAGATCTTGGTTTTGATGGAGTTGATATAAATATGGGATGTCCAGACAAAACAATTGAAAAACAATGCGCAGGAGCATCACTTATCAAAAATCCTAAGCTTGCTAAAGAAATTATTCAAGCTGCAAAGAGAGGTGCAACAAGCGGAAAAAATAAAATTCCAGTTTCAGTAAAAACAAGAATTGGATTTAATAAAATAGAACTAGAATCCTGGATCCCTGCAATTTTGGAGGAAGATATTGATGCCTTAACAGTGCATGCTCGTACAAGAAAAGAAATGTCCTTAGTTCCAGCAAATTGGGATTATGTCAAAAGAGCTGTGGAAATAAGAGATGAATTGGGAAAATCTACTTTAATAATTGGAAATGGAGATGTAAAAAATATTGAAGAGGGAATTTTAAGAATAAAAGAAACGGGATGCGACGGAATAATGATCGGAAGAGGAATATTTGGAACACCTTGGCTCTTCTCCGAACTTAGGGGTAAAAAAATAGAGCCAGATATTGAGAAGAAGCTAAAAATTTTAATTGAGCATACAAAAATTTTTGAAAAAAAATTAACTGGATTTAAAAACTTTTCAGTAATGAAAAAGCATTTCAAAGCTTATGTTACCTGCCCGCCTTGCTCTGAGCCAGCAGGCGAAGGCCGGCGGGATGAGTTTCGGAAAATGAAGGAATTACGCGAAAAACTTATGCAAACCGAAAATTCAAAAGAAGTAGAAAAAATAATTAAGGAATTTTTAAAAATTATATAAGGATTGACCGGGTTAGTAGATGTTGGCTTTGCTCTTTATTCCGTCAAATGAGAGATGTCGCGAAAGACGAATAAGACGAAGTATTTCATGACATCCGAATGCAGACGGAACAAAGGATTAACATCCTTTATTTGCGAGTCAACTTTTAGTTTAATACCTTAGATGAAGTTTTTCACGAAGAGATTTTGATAATTTAATTGCATATATTTATAAATAACGAGCAAAAAAAGACAACATTCACTACCCGATGTATTAAAGTCAACACCTTTGCATCACTTTTAAATTAATTGGCTCGGCGTTTTGAAATTAATTCCCATATGCATTCTCTCGAAGTTGTAATGAGTCAAATATTTCTCGATATCTTTTGGTATGAAAATACAAAGACCACGTCTTCCGATTTCTTCTTGTATTGTTCTGTTAAATCTCTCTAAGTGTCCATTTTCATTAGGTGACCTTGGATGAATATGTCTGTGAGTCATCTTGTTTCTTGTTACATAGTCTGTGAAATGAAAAGCAAACTCTGGCCCATTATCAGTCTGTATATTTTGAATATTGAAAGGAAAATATTTTAGTAATTTCTTTAGAAATGAAATAGTCATTTTACAACCGATCCTTTTTGAGAGTATTGCAAACCCGTATCGTGAATATACATCTAAAGCTGTATACACATATATTCGTTTGCCGTCTTTGTCACAGAAGTGAATTGTATCGATTTGTACAAGCATTCCAGGGCTTTTTGCCTCAGGTCTAGGTGGATATCTTCTTGTCTTCTTCCACGGACTACGTTTTTTCAAAAGTCCGTATCGTGAAAGTTTTCTTTTGACTGAAGAAAGGGAAACTTTCACACCTTCTGTTTTGAGTATTTCATACACAACCTCAGCACATCTTTTACTTTTCACTCTTGCATGAATGATCCGAGCAACTGTTTCTTCTGGTAGTAATTTTGGTGAATGATTTGGAGCAGAACTTCTTGTTTCAATCCGACCAATAAAACCACGAGGTGCTTTCTGACACCATCTTGCGATAGTACTTTGATTGTATCCGTAGTATCTGGATACTTCTCTTGTCGATTTACCACTTCTAACCATACGTACTGCTAACGCACGTAATCTTGGGATCTTTTCATTTGTTGTATATGCCATGTTCATACTTTACATCAGGGAGGTGATGCAAAGGTATTGAACCATTACGGTGACCTTGACAAATTAATATTTTTTCTGTACTATTGCAAAACAAATGAAACCTGTCGTACCACCAACAACACCAAGAACATTTCAAAGCAAAGGGAAATGGGTTGAAAAACCTCGTATTTCTGAGGTGCTTGTTTGTGCTTGTAGCAACAAATATATCAAAACTCGCAAAGGACAAGAGACTTGCATCAAATGTATGGTACTTGCCCTTAAGCTTAAAACAGCCTAACTTTCCTTTCAAAACTAACAGAAAAAAACCATCCGCCTCGCGGATGGTTTTTTTTCTGTTAAAATATATAGACTATCAATACTTAGCGTTAATCAAATAAATAAAAAATGTTAAAGAAACTAATGAGGATCAAAACTTGTTCGAGAAGAAAAAAAATTATAATAATAATTGGAATAATTTTTTTTGTTATTCTTATTGTTTTAATCCCTAAAAAAGAATCTACCAAAGATTACACTCTTATCTCTAATGATGACTTTAAAAATACTTCTTATTCAATCGAAGGACAGGTAGTAACTTTGCAAAATGGACTTGCGGAAACTGAGATCCTTCCTGGTTCAGCATCAAAAAAAACCACTAAATATTTTGGCAATGAACTAAAAACTGATCTAGATGGAGATGGACTCCAAGATGTTGCTTTTTTACTTACTCAAAACAGTAGCGGTAGTGGTACATTTTATTATGTAGTCGTAGCCCTCAATACAAAAGACGGTTACGTGGGAACTAATGCAATCCTTCTTGGTGATCGAATTGCTCCGCAAACTACAGAATTTAAAGATGGAAAAATAGTTGTGAATTTTGCCGAAAGACTGCCAAACGAACCTATGACAGCAAAACTTTCTCGTGGAGTATCAAAATATTTTCAAGTTCAAGATAATAAACTAATTTCAGTAACTAATTAAACAATCTTGTGGTAATGAATAAAAAAATTACAGGAATTACAGTAGGGGCTTTTGATCTTTGCCATGCAGGTCATTTTTTAGTATTCAAGGAAGCTAAAGAAAATTGCGACCATCTTATAGTAGGACTTCAAGAAGACCCTTCGATCACAGACAAAAATTATAGAGGTAAAAAGAAAAATAAACCTATTATGTCCCTTAAGGAGAGGCAAATTGTTCTTGAAGGAATTAAATATATTGATGAAATTTTCACATATACTTCAGAAGAAGATCTTTTCGATAAACTTCAAAAAATAAAATATGACATCCGCTTTATCGGAGAAGATTGGAAAGGAAAAAAATACACAGGTCACGACCTCCCCCACAAAATTTTTTATAATAAGCGTGATCATGGATACTCAACAACAGAGCTTCGAGACAGAATTCACAAAGCAGAAAAAGCAAAACAAAAAAACAAAAGGTAAAATATGTTAAAATTTAGGTATTAATCTAACCATATTTATTTTATGTTAAAAGGTTTTAAAGAATTTATCCTAAGAGGAAATGTCGTAGACCTTGCTGTCGGCGTTATGGTCGGAGCATCTTTTAGTGCTGTTATTACTGCCCTAGTGAAAGATCTGATCACTCCTTTTATTGGAGCAATTGTAAAATCTCCTGACTTTTCTGGACTTTCATTTGTTATTAATGGAAGCAAATTTATGTATGGAGATTTTTTGAATTCATTAATTTCATTTCTGATAGTAGCAACTGTCATCTACTTCTTTGTAGTAGTACCTATAAACAAATTACTCGCAATTGTAAAAAAAGGAGAACCTGCAATTCCCAAAACAAAAAAATGTCCGGAATGCTTGAGTGAAATTCCTGTAAAAGCGAAACGCTGTGCATTTTGCACATCAATAATTAATTAAGGATGAATCCGGTAGTAGAAAAAGGTAAATACCAATTGATGACACATTAGAATAAGCTAATCAATATGAATAATTACACATCAGTCGAAATAAGAAATAATCTAAAGAATTGGCAGTCATCATTTGCCTTTTCTCACTAACCGGATGGATTACGAAAAAGATTTTTTAAAGATTCCAAGAACCTGCCCTTTTTGCAAGCCAAAAGAAAATGATATTTTAAAGTCTAATAAAAGTGCTTATTTAACTTATGCATTAGCTCCTTATCATAAGGATCATTTATTAGTGATCTCCAAAAGACACATAACAGAAATCTTAGATCTAACTGATGAAGAAGTTTGTGATATTTATGAATTGAACAAAGAAGCCTTGATCATTCTCAAAAAATTAGGGTACAAAGACATCTCTGTGCTTATTAGAGACGGAGACAACACAATGAAAACAGTTGACCATTTGCATTACAACATTATTCCAAACACAAGATTAGGCGATATTGATCACGTTGGAGTAGGTAGAGTAATTCTTACACCAGAGGAAATTTCTGAAACTATAACCCGCATCCGTTCTGTTATTTAATTTTTGAAATGCAAAAACTCTCAAAAAAAGAACAAAGTTTTTTAAAGAAACTTTCAAGTCCTTCAAAAATTCAAGACTATTTAAATACCCTTCCTTTCAATTTTGAAAAAAAAGGAGAAACTTATATGTCACCTAGAAGAGTTCTTATGCAAAAAAAGGCTCATTGTTTTGAAGGAGCGCTTCTTGCCTCGCTAGCGCTTTGGCTTCAGGGCTCCGAACCTTTAATTCTTGACCTCAAAACGACACCAGACGATCAAGACCATGTTGTTGCTCTTTATAAAAAAAATGGATACTGGGGCGCGGTTAGCAAAACAAACCACGCAGTTCTCCGTTTTCGTGATCCGATCTACAAAAACATTCGAGAATTAGCTCTTTCATATTTTCATGAATATTTTTTAAATAAAAATGGCAAAAAAACTTTAATTAGTTATTCAAAACCTTTTAATTTAAAAAAATTTGGAACGAGTTGGTTAACAGATGAAAAAGAACTTTGGCATCTTGTTGAAGCCTTAGACAACTCTCCACACTTCCCTATTGTCCCCAAAATAAACAAGAAATTCATCAGAAAGGCAGACAAAATAGAGCGAAAAGCAGGATCAGTAACCGAATGGAAAAATTAATTTTTTTATTTTAACGATTAACAATAATTTGTCATTCCCGCGCAGACGGGAATCTAGTGTTCTTAGAGGTAATTCCTCTCCTAAAGAGGTTTTTCCTCTAAGGACTATTTTAAATTCTGGATTCCCGCCTTACAGGCGCTGCACCACAAGAGTACTTCTTATTTTCAGGTCACTTTGTTCCCGAAAATAAAGTCGTACACCTTTTGGATATTTTTATTCACTTTGTTCTAAAAATATCTCAAAAGGTTTTTCATTTGGGTCCCATCCCAAATTTCAACCTGCTCGGGAATAACAACAAGAAAAATGTTATAATTCAAATATGGAACCAAACGTAATTCAAAAACTAGAAGAACAAGAAAAAAAGATCGACCAAATATACGTTTCTGTTGAAAAAACAAGAAAGTATTTTGAGTGGACCCTTTATATAACTATTGCCTTGTTTGTATTGCCATTAATTGCAATGATGTTTGTATTACCTTCAGTCATGAGTGTTTACACAAATCCTCAAAGTCTCGGTCTGTAAATTATTAATTATCATTATCTTATTTAAATGCTACCTTCAGGACACTTCGCAGCAGGATACCTCGTCTCAACCGCTTTAGTAAAAATGACTGATATTAATTTGAGTATCAGCCAAGTAAATGTAATCACAATTATTGGAATATTTTCTGCTGTCGCACCTGATCTAGATCTAGTCTATTATTTTATACGAAAGAAAAAAGGCAAATTAAATAAAAACGAAAGTCATAGATTTTATGTAACTCATGCCCCAATACTTTGGCTTATTTTGGGACTTGGAATTTACTTCTTTGGAGGAACTGAATTTTGGCAAATGGTCGGGCTCGCTGTTTGGATAGGTTCTTGGAGTCATTTTATTTTAGATTCAATCGAATTTGGTATTCCTTGGCTTTGGCCAATATCAAAAAAAGTTTTTGCTTTAAAAAGAGATATTCCAGAAACTGCCGATCATGGAACAAAAATTATAAGATCACAATGGGATTTTATAATTAATACTTATCCCAAAATGATCACCTCTTTTGTCGAAATATTAATTATTGCCTTTGCTGTGATCACTTTTTTAACGCCTCATATCAGCGCTTCTAGTCTAAATTAAAACCTGTCTTAAAAATAATGAAAAAAACCATTACAAAAAGTTATAGATCTGTTGGATACGCTACAAACGGATTAAAGATAGTTTGGAACGAAGAGCACAATTTCAGAATTGCGGTCTTTTGCTCTCTTTTTGTTTTATTTTTCGCTTTTTATTTTAATTTTTCTTTTGAAGAATTTGTTTTTTGTATAATTGCAATTACCTTAGTTCTTTCATCAGAAATAATAAATACAGCAATTGAAGACCTTTGCAATAAAGTTGAACCAGATCAACATCCACTTATTAAAAAAATTAAAGATACTTCTGCTACTTTTGTTTTTATCTCTTCTTTTGGAGCACTCATGATGGGCATTCTAGTTTTTATCCATCATTTTTTCTAGTAAATTTGATATCCTATGAAAATGAAATTTGAATCAGCAGACAAAGACAGCCAATTCTACAGTACTGATCCATATACAGTTTTAGGTGTCGCAAAAGAGGCTACTTCTGATGAAATAAAAAAAGCTTGGAAAAGCCTTTTAATGGATATCCACCCCGATACAAGCAGTGACCCTAAAGCAACAGAAAAATCCCAAAACATAAACGTGGCCTACGACATCCTTACTGGAAAAGGAGGAAACCTAGGAGGTCACACCTCAAGACCCGGACAACAAGAACGACATAATCCGTACTCATCTCAATCCAAACCAGATCAAGAACATCACAAAAAAACAAAACAGCACAAGACATCTCATGATCAACCAAAAAATGAGACTAAAGAAGAAGAATTTTCTCAATTTGAATCAAATATATTTAAGGCATTAAGAACAGGAGTTGATGGCGCTTATGGATTTAGAAATTGGCTTAAGCAAGCCAAAACAAATGATCTTAAAGAAGATCGAATCAATGAATTATTTCAAACCGAGGAAGCTAAAGATATTCTTAAAGAAAATTTTTTACATGAATTAATGAATCGTTCTAGACATGATAGCGGTCCAGATAATATTTTAAGGTATATAAAAAAATGGGATGAAGTAGGAATAAAATTAGAAAATCTGTTTAATTTGCCTCAAACAAAAAAATACCTAGAAGATTCTGCAAAATACGAAATAATAAAACCTTTAACAGATACTCCCGATTCTTTTTTAAGATTTGTTGAAAAATGGAAGAAAGCAAGTATTGATCTATCCTACGTAATAAATTTGCCTGAAATTAAAAAACACTTAGAAGATTACATAAAGGATGAAAAAATTAAACCTCTAACAGATACTCCTGATGAATTTTTAAGATTTGTTGAAAAATGGAAGAGAGCAGGTGTTGATCTATCATATGTAATAAATTTGCCTGAAATTAAAAAACGATTAGAGGATTCTGCAAAATACGAAATAACAAAACCTCTAACCGATACGCCAGATTCATTTTTAAGATTTGTTAAAAAATGGAAGAGAGCAGGTCTTGATCTATCATACGTAATAAATTTGCCTGATGTACATAAATATTTAGAAGATACCTATACAGGAATGGATCTGCACAATAACATGAAAGCAAAAAAAATTATTAAAAAATGGACAGATGCAGGTTTTGATCTAACTCAAAGATCTTAATCTGTTCAATATTTTCCTACTCAATAAAGATCTCTTCTTTTGGAACTTGTTTCCCTACCTTGATCATAAAGGCCGTGAAGGCTCCCACAAGCATCAGAGGCGAGGCTAGAAGAAATACTTCATTGTAGGATGCAATTTGAGCCTTAAGGGTTATCAAACCAATAGCTTTGCTAACATCAGCTGTTGACTGTGGATAATGTAAAGATGTAAAAACTTTGGTTTAACTCTTTTAAAAAAGTTATTGCAACCATCCTAATATTTCTGTCTACTTTCCTTCTAAAATAATTTGATCTATAAGCTCTGAAGGAATTTCCTCTTCAAAAATAAAAGGTTCTTCTCCTTCAACCTCTTTTCTGTATGAGATTTTTATTTTGGGTTCTTCCTCTGTATCTTTATTTAAAATATCTATTTCAAATCCTTCTGAAAAATCAAAACCTCTATTTTTGAGGATCTTTACAAATTTGTCTCTTTCCTCTACCCCTTTAATATTTTCTATTAGTTTTGCTAAGAAACTTTCAGTTACACCTTGATGTGATCCAAAAAACCTTTGAAGCTCATTTGTTTTTCTTTCCTCTTCAGACTTTGATTGATAAAGCTGGTCAAAATTTCTAGATACAGCAATGTTTTTTTTTACAAGTTCAGCTACATTACCAGCCAATGATGAGTAAGTAGATTCTTCTGTATTACCAACCTCTTTAGAAAATTGATCACTTTCCTCTACTAAAAATTTTAAATACTCACCTTTAAAAAATCTTTCAAACGCAACTTTTCCAAATGGAGTATTTTTTTCAACAGTAAAATTAAGTCTATTATCTGTAACTATTTTACTTCCATATTCTCTTCCTTTGTTCACAACTTGCTCAAGTTCTTCGTACGTTTCTTCGCCTGTTACAGCCTCATTCTTTCCAGCCATATGATATATAGCAGTTTGTCTTGCGCGTTTTCTGTCTGTACCAGTAGCTATCGCAAAAGTAGTGTCCTCAATTTTTGCGTGACCTTTTGCATCTAATTTTCCTTTTGGAGTTAATTCCACTTCTTCATCTGGCTTTATAGGTTCAACTTTATTAGGATCCTTTTCATCATGTCTAAAAAAATCCAAAACAACTTTCGTTCTGAACACTTCTGGCATTTTCTCAAACCCATTTTCTCTTCTCTCTAATTTGTTTTCAAATCTTTCCATTTTATTTAAATTAAATATTAATTATTCTAACGATCCCCTTCTCTGCATCCACTTCCACCAAATCACCGTCTTTCAAAACTTTCGTGCAATTTCTAGTGCCAACAATGCAAGGTTTTTTTAATTCCCGAGCGATAATTGCCGCGTGCGAAGTGATTCCTCCCTCCTCGGTAACAAAAGCTCCTGCTATTTCCATAGCTGGAGTATAATCTGGCATTGTTGTACGAGCAACCAAAATATCCCCCTTAAGAACCTTATAGAGATCTGCTTTACTAAAAACCATTTTTACTTCACCTTTTACAATTCCTTTAAAAGCAACAGACCCTTTAATTGTTTTATCTAGATTGGCATTCATTGTGTCTTGAATTTTTTTAACCTCAATCGTATCTGTAATTATCTTAACCTCATCTGGTGTGCGGTAGTACACAGCTTTTCCTCTATTAAGAACATAATCAAGATCAGGAATAAATTTAGATTCTAAATAATCAATTATTTCTGAGTTAAGTAAATTTGCCACTTCTACTCGTGTCCACGTTTTTCCATTATCCTTAGTTAAGTGTTCAGCAACCATATCAAGAATATTTCTAACAGATACTTGAATCTTTTTTAGCAAATCAACTCTATCTGTCCTCAAAAATGTATACTCATTAATTATATTCGCCCATAAAATAAGCTGTTCCTCCTTAATCTTTGCCATTGCTTGACTAAGATTTAATTGATTATGTTTTACCTCATCATTAATTCTTGTCTTTTCTTGCAATGCAATTTCTAAGTTTAATTTTGCAAATTCTTCCTTAAAATAAGGAGTATCACACAAAGGTTCAATATATGAATACTCACCTTGATATTTATGTAAATCGACTAATTTTTGAATATATTCTTCTGAATTAGTTTTGTTATTTATTACAGCATCACAAATATCAAGACGCATCTTTTGATAACCATAAAGTTTAACAGGGGATGAAATAGCTTCATTAATTTCTTTCCAATCAGCAGGATGTTTTTCTTGCAAAAGCTCAATAAATTTAGGGACAATAGTTTTTTCAACAGGAAGAGGCATCCAAGCATAATCTCCTAAATCTCTAATTGTTTTAATCCCTTTTTTATATAGAGTCAAAAGTACTTTTTTATCAAAACTAGTATTATCTATAATTTCTTGTCCTACCGATTTAAATTCCTCTACAAGTTCCATATAACATTTTAGATGTTGTTCCCAACCATCTAAAGTTACAATTTCATTTAATAAAAAATCAAAAAGCTGTTTTAAAAAAATTGAGTCTACATAAATAGCTCTATTAATACCTTCAAGTGGTATTGTCATTACCCGAAGACGAGGAATATTTACATATTTTTCAAATAAAACATATGCAATTTCATCTCTCAAAACTGATTGGGGTCGTGAAAAAGTAAGAGTGAACTTTTCTAATTCAGGAATTATTTCTTTATTCATCATGTTTTGATTATTCTAACAACTCCCTTCTCTGCATCTACCTCAACCAAATCACCAGTTTTAAAAACTGAAGTTGCATTTTTTGTGCCAATGATACAAGGTTTACCTAACTCTCTAGCAATAATCGCGGCATGACAAGTTATACCTCCTTCATCTGTAACGAAGGCACTTGATTTTTTCATTGCAGGAAGATATTCCGGAGTAGTCATTGATGTTACAAGAATTTCTCCTTCTTCCAAAAGAATTATGTCCATTTTACTAAGAATAATTCTTACTTTTCCTTTTACTATTCCTTTGCAAGCAATTTGACCTTTTAACTCATTCACAATAGATTCAATTTTTTGCTCATATTCATAACCTAAACTGGCAAAAACTTCTTTAAGATTCTCTACGGTATTGTCAGTTAAAATAATACCTTCTTTCGAATACACAAAGCCAGTAAGCCTATTCTCCAATTCTTTTTCATTTGGCCTTATTCCTTGTTCTAAATATGAAAGAAGTTCTTCGGTTGATAACACTCGTAAAAGCTTAATATCAATTTTCAGATCACTTGAAATTTTTGAAAGAATTAGATCAGTTAATTTAGCCCCGTTTGGAAACAAGAACTCTGTTTTTTTTCTATATTCTAACGCAAGAGTAATTTCATTTTCATATTTCTTGAATCTAACAGGGTCGTTCTCAAGCCAATTAGGAATCCAAAACATAGTTATATAAGGACCCATAGCTTTAGATATATAAGCAACATATTTTTCATATATTAAAGCAATTTCGTTATTGTTCGATCCTATATTAATTTTCTCTATAGATAACCCATAAAAAATGTTTATTTCAGATATAAGATCATCAAATTTTTTTGTTTCACTTTTTAACCAAGTTTGATCAGTATCAATTTTTTTGAGTACAAACTCTCTAAACTCAATTGTGTGTTCATGTGGAGGCCTCATAACTTCTGTATATCCATCATGTATATAAAACAAAGTATCTGAATATGACCAACCTAACCACTCCTTGAGACCAGAAGTGTAACCTAAATGCCAAGCCTTAACATCAATAAGTGAATTATCTCTTTTTATTATTGTTTCAATTTTTTTCATAATTATTTTAAAATTCTTACAACCCCTTTTTCAGCATCCACTTCAACTAAATCTCCATCTTTCAAAACTTTTGTAGCGATTTTGGTGCCAATTATGCAAGGTTTCTTCATTTCGCGAGATACAATCGCAGCATGACAAAGAATACCTCCTTGATCAGTCACAAAAGCACTTGCTCTATTCATAGCTTGAATGTAATTTGGATCTGTCATAGCAATCACCATCACATCTCCCTCCTCAATTTTTTTCATATCGTCAAGACTAAAAAGGACTTTGCAACGAGCTGTTATTTTACCGGGAAAAGCTACTGTTCCTTTTATGACACCATCAAGCTTTTCTATAGGTAATTTTACTACTGAATTTATTTTTTCTGCTTCCTCTCCTGTGAGTTCATATCTATCACTATTAATACAAACTGAAATAAATCCATTTTTTCTATCTTGAATTATTTTTTGGTAATCAAAATTAACACTCCCATTAAGAACCAAATCAATCTCCTTAGAATCAAGATATTTTAAATCGATTGGAAAAATTTCTATTCTTTTTGCAATTTCCTCAATAAGATTCCAAGCCATTACAATTGAGTACATCAAAACATCAACTCTATAGGAACGTAAAAATCCAAAAACTTGAATTATTTTAGAAAGTTCTAATAATTCAGGGTACCCAACTAATACTTCCATGTATTCTAATTGTTGTTTTTTAAGTTTACTTTCGGCGTCCAATTTAAGTAAGTATTCTTTTTCAAAATCAGTCTTAATTAATTCTCCAAGACGTTTTTCAAAATCCTCAAATGAATATAGAACATTTTCAAAAAGATATGCATTAATCCAAGAATATTTTTGTGTGTGCATTTCTAAAAGCTTTTTAATTACTGGGTCGAAAATATTTAAATTTTCTTTTTTTAGCTTTAAAGCAATTTTTACAAGGTCGTCTTGTTCCTCGAGAACAAGAATTTTTCTGAATGGTAAAGTTAGAGCTGTTTGATATTCAAAAAAATCATTTTGTGAAAAAGATTTTTCTTTAACAAATTTGGAAAGTTCAATACTAAAATGTTCCGTAAGAATTTCATCAAATAAATGAACACTCATCATGAAAGGCATAAACTTTTTAAGTTCTTCAACTAATTTTGAAAATGAATCAGAAACCTCTTTATTTGATAATTTACTAAAATTCTTATCTTTAATTTTTTGAAAATAGGCAACTAATTCATCTGATTTAAGAAGACAATTGTCAGCAAACTTTTTCATATAACTCACATCTTCTTTGTATCCTTCTTCAATAGTTTTTCTTATACTATCCCAATCACTTTGTAAATCGAGATAATCACCATTTTCCAACCACACACAAAAATTCCTCTCAAAAGAATAGCCGAGTTTTTTAGCATATAAAGTCGATTCTCCTTCAGCAAAAATTTCATCAAAAAGCACCGAGTGATGCCATTTCCCTCTTTTTCTCCATACTTTATTTGATAACTTGTCTAGGATTTGATTAATATTCTTGTTCATATCAAATATATCCTATTTTAATGTAGTAATCGGTCTACTTTGCGTAATATAAAATTCTCCGTCTTCAAAAGCCCATTCAATATCACAAGGAAAACCGTAGTGATTTTCGATTTTCAAAATGAGTTCTGAAAATTCTAAGATTTCTTTTCCTGAGAGACACTGTTCATTTGCTTTTTTTGATGGAAGATCTTTCCATTCGTTTCCGCCAAATGCAAGCCGAAAAAGACCTCGGTCTTTTTCGGCAATATTTACATCCAAAATATTTCTTGGTTCTTTTTCTACAACATAACTATCGGGAGTTATCTGCCCAGAAACAATCGCTTCTCCAAGACCCCAAGAAGCTTCAATGATCATTTGATTTCTATCTTCAGTTACAGGATGCACTGAAAAAGCAATTCCTGATTTTTCACTATTTACCATTTTTTGAATAACTACAGCAACAGAAATATGTGTGTTATGTAGACCTTTTTCAAAACGATAAAAAATAGCTCTTGGCGTAAAAAGTGAAGCAAAACATTTTTGAACATTTTCTAAAATATTTTCCTCTTTTGTGTTTAAAAAACTATCTAGCTGTCCTGCCCAAGCATTTTCTGCTCCGTCCTCTGCAGTAGCACTTGACCTGACAGCCACAAATTCAGTATCTAGTTTTTTAAAAGAATCAGTAATTTCTTTTTCCAAAACTTCTGGCATCTTGGCTTTATGAATAAGCTCCTGAATTGTTTCGGAAGCATTTTCAATAGACTCCATTTCTTTATGATTAACTTTTGCAAGTGAAGCCTCAATTTCAGAAATTAGATCAGTTTCTCGAATAAAAAATTCGAAGGCATCAGAAAGAACAACAAAACCAGGTGGTACTGGAATATTAGCCTTGGTCATCTCACCTAAGGAAGCACCTTTACCTCCTGCAATTTCTGCATCATTTTTGTTTAGGTCTTTAAAAAATTTAATGTAATTCATTTTTATATTATTAGCTAAAAAATACTTTTCTAATTTTCATCACAATGTGGGCAAAGTCTACTTCTGTTCTCGTCGAGGATAAGTTCCTTATTTATTTCTTTCATATTACTTTCCTACAAAAAAGAAAACTCCAGCTACTACAATTCGATAAATTCCGAATCCAGTAAATTTATGATGCTGAACGAATTTTATAAATGATTTTATTGCTACAAATGCGACAACAAAAGAAACTAAAAATCCAACAAAAAGTAATCCAAACTGATCAGGAGTTATATTTGCTCCTCCTTTAATTAATTCGAGTCCTGTGGCTGCAACCATAGTAGGAACCGCTATTAAAAAAGAATATTCTGTTATGGTTTTTCTATCAATACCTATTGATAATCCTCCGATAATTGTTGCCGCTGATCTAGAAACTCCAGGAATTATGGCGATAGATTGAAAAAGACCAATTTTAGTACAATCTTTATAAGTAAGTTTTGTAATTCCATTTTCTTCTTTACCTGTTTCATTTTTTTTCAAAATTTCAAAAAGAATAATAACAACTCCTCCTAAAAACAAAGACCAAAGCACGACACTCTCGCTTCCAAGAAAATTTTTTACGAGTTTATAAAATATCAAACCGATAATGGCTGTTGGAATAAAACCAACAATAATTCTTTTCAGAACTTCAATATCAAAAAATTTTCTAAAGTACAAAGCCACAACAGCAAGGATTGCCCCGAGTTGAATTATTATTTCAAAACTTTTCAAAAAATCACTTTGAGTAAGCCCCAAGATCCTTGAAGCCAATATCATATGTCCTGTAGAAGAAATAGGTAGAAATTCAGTGACTCCCTCTACAATTCCCAAAATAATTACGTCTATAAAATGCATATACATTAATCTATTAATCAAATAATCTATATATTTTACAGCACAGTCTTTGTTTATACTAATCAAAAAAACTTAATGCTATAATCAATATCTTCATATGCATTTGGAAAAAATAATCATGGATTTTATATTGTCGCAACAAATTTTCTTCGAACAATTTGGTATTTTAACTGTGTTTATTACAGTAGCTTGTGAATCTCTTCCTATTTTAGGCTTTGTAATTCCTGGTCAAACTATTCTCATTCTTGCTGGTATTTTTGCCAGACTTGGAACATTTCCATTTTGGCAACTCTTCGTAATTGCTGCTATAGGTTCCTTTATCGGAGATGTAGTTGCTTATTGGCTTGGAAAAAAATATTCAAAACCTATACTTCATCAAATTTCAAGATTTATAAGCAAGGAAAAAATAGAAAAAACTCAAACTCTTACAGAACGACATTTAGGTAAGGCAATTTTTTTCGGTAGGTTCAACTCTTTAACAAGATCTCTCTCACCTTTTTTTGCAGGAGTCTCAGATGTTAAAGCTTTAAGATTTATTGGACTAGCATTTATTTCTGGGATTGTTTGGTCTTTTACTTTTTCAATACTAGGATTTGTACTTGGAGAAGGATTTCAAATTATTCTGCCAGCTATGGGAAAATTTTTAGTGATCGCTACGGCAATAACTATTTTTATTATATATATAGGAGAACTAGCAAAAAAAAGGGGTCTAAAATTTTCAAGCAAACAAATATGGCTTTTTGTGACATCAATTATATCTATTTACGCTTTTGCAATAGTGGCTCAAAACGTAACAGATCATTCCGCCTTTTCTATTATTGACCAACAAGTTGCAGAATTTGTAGCTTCGTTTAGAAACTCAATTGCCTTATGGACAATGTGGTGGCTTGGTTTTATTGGACCAAAAACTTTTTTCCTAATAGCACTGATACCGACCTTTATCTTATACAGATCAAAACGCTATAAAGATCTCACTTTTTTTGGGGTTACATTATTATTAAGTAGTCTTTCAGTTATTCTTTTAAAAATTTTCTTTTCAAGACCAAGACCTCTTTTTCATTTTATTTTCAAAGAAACCAGTTCAAGTTTTCCTAGCGGACATGCGGTCCTCGCAACGATCTTTTTGGCTTTGATCTGCTATGAAGCCAAAAATTATATGAAGAAATGGCAGCTTATTTTGCTTTATGCATTTTCTGGCGTTCTGATATTTCTAGTTGGTTTTTCAAGACTTTATTTTGGAGTCCACTGGGCAAGTGATGTAATTGGAGGATTTTGTTTCGGAATATTTTTCTTTTCAACTTCCCTTCTTTCGTTTGAATTATTGGAACAACTTTACAAACGAATTAAACAAAAAAAAATAATATAATGATCCAGCACTGAAATTTTAATTCGATTATGTTCGGATACAATTTCAGAAGTTAATCAAAGTAAGGTTTTTCAATATTATTTAAAATAATATTGAAAAAAATTTGAACATAATCGAAATTAAATCTTTCTTTAAAATAGTTTATACTGTTTAAATAAAGGATAAATTGGAAAGAATACTTTATAATATAATGTTAGTAAAAATAGTCGAAAGATTTAATAAATTAAAATTCTAGTGACTGGAATGAGTTACCATCCACCAAAAAAAATATTAGAAAGATATGCTGATATATTGGTAAATTTTGCATTGGGTTCAGGAAAAGGAGTTCAAAAAGGTGAGACTGTATACCTTACAGTTAATGAATATGCCAAGCCTCTATATATAGAGCTTTATAAAGCAATTATTAAGGCTGGAGGAAATGTAATCCAGAATTATATTCCAGATGATAAAGAAACTTATGATAAATCAAACGCAAATGTTTCAAGACTTTTTTATGAGCTAGGTAAAGAAGAACAGATAAAATATTTTCCAAGTAAATATCTAAAAGGTTTAGTTGATGAAATAGATCATTCAATATATATATTGTCTGATACAAACAAACATATTCTTAAAGGAATTGACCCAAAAAAAATAATGATGAGAGGTGAGGCTTTCAAACCTTATATGAATTGGAGAAATGAAAAAGAAAATAATGGGAAATTCACTTGGACTTTAGCACTTTACGGAACGCCTGCAATGGCCAAGGAAGCTCGTATGTCACTTAAGAAATATTGGGATGAAATAATTCAAGCTTGTTTCCTAGACAAAAAAGATCCTATCAAAGAGTGGAAAAAAGTTTTTGCAATGGTAGAGAAAGCTCAAGACAAATTAAACTCCTTAAAGATCGATAAAATGCATGTTGTAGGACCAGATGCAGATCTTTGGGTTCACTTAGGTAAAAAAAGAAAATGGATGGGAGGAAGCGGAAGAAATATTCCTTCATTTGAAATATTTACTTCCCCATATTGGCCAGGGACAAACGGTTGGATAAGATTTTCTGAACCACTTTACCGTTATGGAAATTTGATCACAGGAATTGAACTTTGGTTCAAGGATGGAAAAGTCATAAAAGCCAAAGCAAAAAAGAACGAAAAAGTTCTTAAGCAAATGATCGCAACAAAAAATGCTGATAAGGCTGGAGAATTTTCCCTAACAGATAAAAGATTTTCTCGCATCACAAAATTTATGGCGGAAACTTTATTTGATGAGAATGTTGGAGGTCCAAACGGAAACACTCATATAGCCCTTGGAAATGCCTATCATGACTGTCTTGCAGACGACCCTTCAACTCTAAACCCTGAAGACTGGGAAGAATTAGGCTTTAATGCATCTTCAGTTCACACTGACATAGTTTCAACTACTCCAAGAACAGTAACAGCTTACCTACAAGACGGAACAGAAATGGTGATATATAAAAATGGAATGTTTACATTTCTTTAAATTCTAGGAATCAACATAATGAAAACCTGGTCTAAAATTCAAATCCAAAATCATATTTTGGCTGCAAAAAAACTTGGTCTAATAAAAGACGAAGTAGCTTTGTTCATAAAATCAAATAAAAATATTTACGAAAAAGATGTTGTTGATCTTATAAAAAGATCTTACAAAAAACACGAACTAATAAATGACAGCAAAAAAGAATTTGGAATTGTGGCTTTTGGAAAAAATACAAAAGAAGTTCATTACTTTCCTTCTTCTACTAGCAACTCTAAACTAAAAACTAACAACTTAATTTTGCTTGATATTTGGGCACGTCTAGATAAACCCAACGCTCCATATGCTGACATGACTTGGATGTTCTACTTTTCCCCTAGGTCGGGACAAGGGGAAATTCCAGATGAAATTCAGAATAAATGGAAAATTCTTTCTCAAGCGAGAGACGAAGCTATTGGATATATTGAAAAAGAGATCGCACAAAATAAATTACCTGCCAACCATGGACTGAGCCATCAGGCGATGACTGGTTGGCCTAGAGGTTTAGACATAGATAGAATCTCGCATGATGTCATAGGAAAGGCTGGTTTTGGAGAATCAATTCAACATACAATTGGACACTCTCTTGGATTTAAAAGTCCTCATGGGGATCTACCTGGAATAAATTGGAGGGAATATTCCCCTATTTTAAAAAATGTTGGATACACGATTGAACCTGGAATGTATTTTGAAAAATACGGGATGAGAACTGAAATCGATTTCTATATAACAGAGCAAAATAAAGTTGTTATCACCACACCAATTCAAACTGAAATTGATACTATAAAGATATGAAAAAAAAGGAAAATCAAAAAAAAGTCTTGGTTTTTGGAACTTTTGATATTATTCACCTAGGCCATATCCATTTTCTTAATGAAGCAAAAAAACTAGGAGAGCTTGTAGTTTCTATCGCGAGCGATGAAAGTGTCACTTCAAGAAAAATAAATAAGCCTTTAAATAACACTTTGACTAGAGTAAAAAATATTGTAAATATTGGAATCGCAGAAAAAGTAATTACAGGAGACAAAAGTTTAGGCAACTGGTCTGTTATAAAAAAAATAGATCCAGATATTATTGCAATTGGTTATGATCAAAAAGAATTAGAAATTGCTTTAAAAGAATCAAAGAAAAAATTAGGATTTAAATTTTTAATTAAAAAAATCTCTTCAAAAAACCCAAAAAAATACCACTCAAGCATCATTAAAAACAAACTTAAATAAAACATGCAATATCTTGACCCCTTATTTTTAATTCAAACTTTAGGACTCGTAGGAGTCCTCTCGATAATTTTTGCTGAGTCAGGATTATTTTTTGGTTTTTTTCTTCCGGGTGATTCCCTACTTTTTACAGCTGGTTTACTTGCCTCACAAAATTATTTAAATATTTTTTATTTATTACTTTTTGGAAGTATCGCTGCAATTTTAGGAGATAGTGTTGGCTATGCTTTTGGCAAAAAAATTGGACCTAAATTATTTACAAAGGAAGATTCTTTTTTATTCAACAAAAAATATATCGACAAATCAAAAGTTTTTTTTGAAAAGTATGGAAAGAAAGCCATCATTTTAGCAAGATTCATACCTGGAGTTAGAACTTTTACTCCAATTATTGCCGGTGTTGGTACTATGCCATACAGACAATTCATAACCTACAACATAATCGGCGGAGCAGGTTGGGTAATTTTTATGACCTGTCTTGGATATTTTTTTGGAAGACTTGTCCCAAACCCAGATAAATACATTATCCCTATCGTTATTTTGATCGCTTTTGTCTCTATAACACCTGGTTTAATTGAATATATTAGAGGTAGAAAAAAATAATTCTATTTAGGAACTTTTCCCTTTAGGGCGGGTCACTTTCCTTTTAGGGCGGTCTAAAAGGTTTTAGACCGCCCTAAACCAAATTTAGCTAGTAATAACAACGTAAAATAACCACGGCAAACTGTGCACTAAAATGAACTCGCCCGTCACCCTATCCGTTTAAGCGGGTAAGGCGACGGGGCTTGCCCCGCTACTTTCAAAAGGTCTTGATTACTTAATAATGACAACTTTTAGTAACATTTCTTTTATATTGATTTGCAAAAATACACTTTGTATAACTGCTTTATTTGATGCGTAATCATTATCAAGACCATTTTATAGTGACGGGACTTGCTATAATCTCCCAAAAATGTTTTAATTGTGAGGCGGCAGAAGCCGCTTTTTTGTATATAATATTAGACCCTTTATCCCGAAATCATTCGGAATGAACTAACCAAATAAAATCAATGGACATAAGAAATATCGCCATAATCGCCCACGTGGACCACGGAAAGACCACTCTAACAGATGCTCTAATGAAGCAGACTGGAATGATCACAACTGACGTATCCATGGACTCAAACGCTCTAGAAAAGGAGCGCGGTATTACTATTTATGCCAAAAACACATCTATTTTTTACAAAGATACAAAGATCAATATTGTTGATACACCAGGACACGCCGATTTCGGTAGTGAAGTAGAACGAGTTCTTCGATCAATTGACTCAGTTCTTTTGGTTGTGGATGCTCAAGAAGGTCCTATGCCACAAACACGTTTCGTGCTAAAAAAATCTCTTGAACTTGGTCTTAAACCAATTGTAATTATCAATAAAATTGATAAACCAGCATCAGACCCAGCAAGAGTTCACGATGAAGTTCTAGAACTTTTCATCGATCTTGGGGCAAATGACGAACAACTTAACTTCCCTGTTGTTTACGCAATTGGAAGACAAGGAATCGCAAAGAAAAATCTATCAGACGAAAGTGATAACCTAAATCCAATTTTGGATGTTGTTCTTGAACACGTTCCACCAGCAAATACAAAAGACGATGTTCCTCTTATGGCACAACCTTTCAACCTTGCATACGATAACTTTCTTGGACGTATGGCAGTTTGCAGAATTTACGAAGGTACTATTACAGACGGAGAAACAGTTATCGTAAAAAAAGCTTCAGGTGAATCAAAAAGTTATAGACTAACAAAACTTTTCACCTTTGAAGGAATTGCAAAAAAAGAAGCAAAACAGGCTCATTCTGGAGATATTGTTATGATCGCTGGAATTCCAGATATTTATATCGGAGACACAATTTGTCACGATGCGTCACAGGTTGCACTTCCTGCCATCAACGTTGATGAACCAACAATTTCTCTAGACTTTTTCGTTAACGATTCCCCTTTTGCAGGTCGCGAAGGAAAATTTGTTACAACTCGTCAGATCAGAGACAGACTAGAAAAAGAACTTGAAGTAAACATTGGACTTAGAGTTGATTTTACAGGATCAGATAGATTCCGTGTCTATGGAAGAGGAGAACTTCACATTGCAATTCTACTTGAAAACATGAGGAGAGAAGGTTTTGAACTTTCTGTTTCTCAACCTCACGTAATTGTTAAAGAGGAAAACGGCAGAAAAGTAGAACCTTACGAAGAAGTTACTATTGATACACCGGAAGAATTCAGTGGAGCCGTTATCGAAAAACTTGGAAAAAGAAAAGGTATTATGCACGACATGAAGCAAGAAGGTTCTCAAGTTAGAATTATTTTTGAGATTCCAACTCGTGGACTTTTGGGTTACAAAAACCAATTCGTTGTAGATACAAAAGGAGAAGGAATTATTTGCTCTCGTTTTATAGGATTTAAAGAATATGTTGGAGTTATCGAAAAAAGAGAATCCGGTTCAATGGTTTCTATGGAATCTGGAAAAGCTCTTGCCTTTGCACTTGATAACCTACAACAAAGAGGTGTTCTTTACATCGGTCCTGGAATTGAACTCTACGCAGGACAAGTTATCGGAGATACTTCAAAAGGTGAAGACATCGACGTAAACCCAACAAAAGGAAAACAACTTACAAACATGCGTGCCTCAGGTAGTGACGGAACAACATACCTTACACCTCATCAAGAAATTGATATTGAAAAAGGACTTGAAATTATTCACGATGATGAATTACTTGAAATCACTCCAAAGTCTGTAAGACTACGAAAGAGATACTTAACAAAAACGGATCGTGATAAGGCGATGAGAAAAGCTAGAGGATTGGACTCATAATTTACAAAATAAAAAAAATACCGCGATGCGGTATTTTTTTTATTAATGGGTGTAATCTCCTATTCTTGTACGTTTTATTGAATACGCTAGCGAAGGAACTCCTATGATTTTTCCAAGCCCTTGTGCCAAGACTCTCATATAGGCTCCACCAGTTGAAGAAACTTTTAGTTTTAAAATTGAAAATTGAAAATTGTTATCTTGAAGATTTTCTCGCCAAAGTCGAAGTATTTCTTCTTGACGAAAATCTCCTGTAACTTTGCTGATCTTTAATTCAATATTTTGTAATAATTCCTGAGCACTTATTTCTCTTCGTTCTAAAAAAACAATGTCTGTAATTTTTGCATTTGATTCAACTTCTTTTTCTTCGCCTTCCCTTGCCCACTGCCAAAGAGGTTTACCTTCAAAAGTTTTTGAAGAATAAGCTGGATATTTTTGAGGGAGAGATTTTATTTGTTCTAAAACACTTTGAATATCATCTTGTGCGAGGCTTAGCCTCCCTTTTTTGTGGGAGGCTAAGCCTCGCACAACTTTACCTAGCAAGTCTCCAGTATCAGTTTCAAAACCAAAAAGGACCTCAACCTCATATTCCTTCGATAAATATAAATAATCGTCTTTCTTCTTGCATTCTTCTCCTACAAGGAGCAAAAGTAGGCCTTCTGCCATTGGATCAAGCCTTCCGGCATAAGTCATTGGAAGGCCTGAATACTCTGGATTACCTGCTTTAAAACGCTTTAAGCACTCCAAAGGGGTTTCACCCGTAGGCTTTATAAGTAATATTTTAGATTGTATTTTAGTCATATTTTGAAGCTAAAGCGCTTTGAAAAAACGCTCGTCCACAGTAGAATATCATTATAATGTCAGAAAAAAAGCAAAAAATATCAACCGAAAGTTATAAAGGTGTTAGTGACTTCTACCCAGAAGACATGGCAATCGAGAAATATATTTTTGAGATCTGGAGAAAAACTGCGGAGAGTTTTGGATATGTAGAATATGGAGCTTCAATTTTAGAACCAACAGAACTATACAAAGCAAAATCTGGCGACGAGATTGTAAACGAACAAACATATTCATTTAAAGATAGAGGCGATAGAGATGTAACTCTTCGTCCAGAAATGACTCCGACAGTAGCACGAATGGTTGCTCAAAAAAGACGTGAATTAAAATTTCCTCTTCATTGGTACTCTATTCCAAATCTTTTTAGATACGAAAGACCTCAAAGAGGTCGCCTTCGCGAACACTTCCAACTTAACTGCGATATCTTTGGCTTAGAAGGAATTGAAGCGGAAGTTGAAATGATTTCCCTTGCATACCAGATAATGAAAAATTTTGGACTAAAAGACGAACAGTTTGAAATAAAAATAAATAGCAGAGCATTGCTTACAGAAACTTTAACAAAACAAGGAATTGATCCTGAAAAAATTACTGATGTAATCAGGTTAATTGATAAAAAAAATAAACTAAAAGATTTTGACGAGCAATATAAAAAACTAACTGGAAAAGAATTCAATCTGACTCTTTCCGCAAATACAAAAATTGATTCACTGATTGCAAAGTTAAGTGAAAAAAATATTCAAATAATTTTTGACCCAAGCTTAGCAAGAGGTTTTGATTACTACACAGGAGTTGTTTTTGAAATTTATGACAAAAATCCAGCAAACCCTCGAGCCCTTTTTGGAGGAGGAAGATACGACAATCTACTTGATATTTTTGATGTAGAAAAAGTTCCAACAGTGGGATTTGGAATGGGAGACGTAACAATCAGAGATGTTTTAGAAACTTATGGTCTTTTACCCGAATACAGATCAACCACTCAAGTTGCAGTCCTTCCTATGTCTTCTGATTTTTATGATGAAGCAGAAATAATAGCTAGCGAATTTAGAAAAAACAATATAAATGTAGTAATTGATTTTAGTGATAAAAAGATCGGGGATAGAATTTCAAAAATCGATAAGGAAAAAATTCCATATATTCTGATAATTGGAGAAGAAGAAATGAGAACAAAAAAATTTAAACTGAAAAGGCTTTCTACAAAAAAAGAAATAGAAATAACCTTAAATGATATTAAAAATATAATCTGGAAAAATATTTAGTGCTATGGGTTACGAAAATGAAGAAATAGAATTAGTAAGAAAAATAAACGAATCTGCAAAAGAATTTATTCTAGTTAATATCCAAGAAATGGCGGATCTAACTGATTCTAAAAAAGTATGGAATAAAGATGAAATTTTGGAATTTGTGCAGAAATATTTTGATGTATTGAATAGTATTGATACATATGCCGGAGCATCAGAAAATCATCACGATAATAAAGGTTTAGTGTATTTCGATTTTAGTCCAGATAATTTAGCAAAAATAAATGTTTTTTTGAAACAAAAAGTAATTCCTAGATTAGAAAAAAATGAAGAAAAGACAGGGTTTAGTGAAAAAGACAAAAAACAACTTGAGAAATTTATAAAACAATTAAAGGAAGCTGTGATATTTGGAGAAATTTATAAAGCTGGATCATATAAACAAAAAAATGCGTAAAATAGTATTTGACATTGAAACAAGAAATATTTTTGAGGATGTTGGTAAGGCTGATCCATCACTTTTAGACATTTCTGTTGTTTGTATTTACGACTATTCTACTGATGAATATTCAAGTTATCTTGTAGAGGAACTTCCTAAACTTTGGAAAATTTTAGAGGAAACCGATATTCTGATTGGATTCAATAGCAATCACTTTGATATTCCTTTATTGAACAAATATTATCACGGAGATTTGAACAACATTCAAAGTCTAGATCTTCTCGAAGAAGTCAGAAAATCTATCGGAAGAAGAGTGGGCCTTGGAAATATTGCTGAGGCAACGCTTGGATATGGAAAAAGCGGTCACGGTCTTCAGGCGGTTGAGTGGTGGAAAAAAGGAGATATAGAAAGTATTAAAAAATACTGTATTGACGACGTAAAAGTAACTAAGGAGGTTTATGAATACGCTCTTAAAAATGGAAAGTTAAAATACAAAGATGGTGAAATAATAAAAGATGCTATAATTGAAACCAAAGATTGGGGAGAAAAAAAAGATGCAGTTCTGAATAGATCTCTCTTTTTTTGAGATAAGTTTTAAGTTTAATTATAAGTTTTAAGAAATAAATAAAAATGGAAAGCGAAACACAACACGAACATATTACTCACGAGCATCATCACCCTCATTCAACATCAAAACAAAACCCTTGGGCTATTCCATTGGCAATTGTTTTAGCTGGAGGAATTGTCGCTTTGGCAGTTTTTTATTCAGGAAAAGCTCCAACTTCACCAACAGCAAAAAATGCTCAAGGAACTACTCAGCAAGACATTAAAGTTAGACCAATTGATTCAACAGATCATATTATCGGTGATCCAAATGCTCCAATAAAAATTGTTGAATATAGTGATCTAGAATGTCCATATTGCCAAGTATTTCACGCAACAATGGAACAAGTAATGAAAGATTACGAAGGAAAAGTTGCTTGGGTCTACAGAAGTTTCTGGTCAGTTAGAAAACTTCCCGATGGATCAACTTTCCATCCACTTGGAGGCAAGGCTGCTGAATCTGCTGAATGTGTAGCAGAACTCGGAGGTAATGATAAATTCTGGGATTACATGGGAAAAGTTTTTGCTGATCAAGCAAATGGAAGTTTAGAAAATCTAAGTAAATACGCAACAGCAGAAGGAATTGATAAAACAGCTTTTGATAAATGTCTTTCAAGCGGAAAATACACAGCAAAAGTTGAATCTTTATATCAAGAAGGGTTAAAATCTCAAGTAAATGGAACACCTAACGCATTCGTAATCAGTAAAAATGGAATCATAGTTATTCCAGGTGCGGTGCCTTATGCACAAGTTAAAGCAGCTTTGGATAACATAATCAAGAATCAGTAAGAAATAGTTTGTAGGTAAAAAGTTCAAAACCCCGCATTTGCAAAGCAAATGCGGGGTTTTGTTATTTCAGTTTGAACGGGAATGAAAGAAGAAAAATTATTTCCAGATTTCTCTTAACTTACAGTATTCACAAGTCTCATCTTCACATTTATTTTCTAAAATTTTTCCAGACCAAACTGAGTCAATTAAGGATTGAATATTTTCTTTTACTTTTTCAATATCTGAATCCAAAATTTCAAAGGTTTCTATTGCACATCTTCCTTTTTCATCAGGAGTTAAAAAAACCAAAGATGGAATAATATTTTTATTCTTGTACTCCCGCCTGCCATCGCCTGCTGGCTCAGAGCATGGCGGGCAGGTTGAATTATCTCCTCGTAACAATAGCTTATAGAAAACCAACTGGCGAAAATAATCTCCATTTGAGCTTTTTGTATTTCCTTTAATTTCATTTTCGCTCATCTTCCCTTTTGTTTTATAGTCAAAAACTAGGACTTCTTTATCTTTAATGATCATTACATCAAGCCTTCCATGAATTGGAATTTGAATTTCCTTATTTAAGAACTTTCCATCAAAAATATTTTCACTCCATTCTTCTGCATGAACTTCCCCTTCTGTATTTAAATGAGGATATAGACTATGAGCTATATTAGGTGCATTTGTATGCAATTCTTCAATAATTGATTCCTTTTCAAATTTTGGTAAAAGTGAAGTACTAATATATTCTGAAACAGTTTCTTTTATTATTTTCTCAATAGTTTTTTCATCTTTTTTAGATGATTTCCATATTTGATCAAAAGCCTTATGCATAGCATTTCCTTTTTCGGACGATGCATTTGGACCTTCTGGAACCTTCAAAATACTTTTCCAAATAAATTCGCACGGGCACTTTAAAAAGTGGTTTAAGGCTGTTACAGACAAACCTTTTTCTACCAAGATATTTTTTGCATAATCTAGGATCTTTTCACCCGCCTGCCATCGCCTGCTGGCGAAGCCAGTGGCAAGCAGGTCATTTTGCGTTTGTGGTATCGACTGTTCTTTTACGGAGTCATTATTTAATTCAGATATAAATCTGATCGGGGTAAATAATTTTTCATCTCTATTTTTTTCTGGAACAAGCAATGTTACATGTTTTTTTGCTCTGGTCAGGGCTACATAAAATAATCTACGAATATCTTTTATATCTTCTCCCTGTCCGCCATGCTCTGAGCCTGCAGGCGATGACAGGCGGACTTCTTCTTTCGTGGCCTCTGGCAAAACAAAATATTCAGAATGTTTTCGGCTGATCCATGCTTCCTCTGTTGCAAATGGAATAAAAACATAATCAAATTCCAATCCTTTGCTTCCGTGTGCGGTCATTGCCAAAACTCTTGTTTCTGGCGCACCAGTCGAAACTTTGACGCTTTTTTCTTCGGCTGAACTTTTATAAGCAAGTAAATTTTCTATTAGCTCTTTTGAACTGCTAAATTTTCCTTGCTCTAGGATCTGCTCAGACAAAGAAATGATCCCTCTCCAAACTTCAACAAAACTTGGGTCACGGGCAATAATTTCTTCAAAGCCAGACAGTCTTGCAAGCTCAGTTAAAAAATTAATAGGATTATCATTTGTAATATTTTTCTTAATGATCTTTAATGCTGGGATCATCTTTTCTACTAATGCCAAATTACTGGTCCTTAAGGCTTTAAGAGCCTCGATCTCGGATTCAAAATCCAAGTGCCAAAGTCCTGAGGCTATCGTCTTGCTTAAAAATTCGGTTTGAGAAAGATCATTTAAAAATCCAATCAAAGAAAAGAAGATCAAACCTACTGGGTGAGAGAAAATATTTATCTCTCTTTCTGAAGTTACTTTTATATCCCTATCATTCAAAGCTCTGATGATATTTTCTAGATCCTTATTTTTTCTAGTTATGATGGCAATTGTCGCTTCTGGTTCTGTCTTTAAAATTTCCTTAATTTCTTTGCTCAAATATTCTTCCGCAGAAAATATATCTGGAGCAGAAATTATGTCAATCGGCTTAAAAATATCTCTGTGTCCCTTAAGCTTTACTCTAAGGTCTTGATGTTCATTCTCTGAATAGTTTTTCTCGATCATCTCAAAACTTGCATCAAGAATATGCTGGTGCGATCTAAAGTTATCTTCTAATGCAATAACTTTTATATCCTTCCATATATTTTTAAATTTAAGGAAGTTTGAAACAGAAGCGCCTTGGAAGCGATAGATCGCTTGTTTTTCATCTCCCACTATAAAAACATTTGGGTTATCGAAAAAATTGGCGATGGAAAAAATAATTTCATTTTGAGCATCGTTCGTATCTTGATGTTCATCCACTAAGACATATAAAAATTTTTCTTGGATCAGTTGCAAGAAAAGTTCATCATTTTTTAAAGCTTTGAGAAGTTCAAAGATCAGATCATCATAATCGATCTTGTTTTTTTCTCTTTTTAACTTTTCATATTCTTCATAAACTTTAGAGAACAAGATCGTCTTTTCGCATTTTTCGATCAGTTTTTTTGCTTCAGCCTTTAGTCCTCCCTTGCTTTCTCCTCGAGTCGAAATTGAATTCTCATCTTTTTTTATTTCTTTATTTTTTTCATTGGCAAAACTTGCTACCATTTCTGGCGTTAAGGCACCTCGCTTTGATTCGCTTATATTATGAATTATTGATCTAATATAAAATTCTGGTTTTCCTAAAGGACGAAGAGTAGAAAATTCTTTTTTCTCAAGAATTTTTTTGATCAATTCTTCATTTTCTATTTCAGTTAATTGTTCTGCTTTATCAAGATGAAAAAAATGATCTCTGTATTCCGATATCAATGATGCCGAAAAACTATGAAAAGTATGAATTCTAACTTCATCTGCCCTGCTTCCAATGATTTCCCGCAGTTTCTTTTTTATAGCCTTTACGCCGGAGTCGGTAAAAGTAATAGCCAAAATACCTGAAGGAGGCGTATCTGTAAGACGCAAGATGTTTGCAATGCGTAAAGTAAGAATAGTCGTCTTACCAGTGCCAGGCCCCGCTATAACCATTACAGGCCCTTCTATAGTGTCCACAGCTTCCTTTTGGTGCTTAGTTAGAGTTTTGTATTTGGTTTGAAATTTCTCGTCATTCATAAACAAATTATATCACTTGTATGCTACAATCCCACAGAAAGCTTGAACTATGAAATCAATAATCGAAATCATTGGGTATTTTACCCTCATTAACGGAGATGGAACCGAGAACAAGACAACGAAATGCAAAATCACCGGCACAATAACAGGAACTGGAGGAGATCTCTTTGATCATTACGGGGACTCTGACATACACAACGTTTCTTTCAAACCAGAAATGGAACTATCCTTTGTTAAAAGTTACCTGCAAGATAAGAACAGAAATCCTATCACCCACAGACTTAATTTTAATCCCGAAAAAAGATGGTACGAAGGTACCTACCAAGATGGGGATAAAATTGGAAGAGTCCAATGCATTCTCGTTGAAGTACCCGAAGATTTCGGACGCTTCGCTTAGCAACCGCAAGGTTGCATTTTTTTTAAAAAAATCTAAGAGATATTGACAAAGACTTAATGAACTGATAAAAATTGAACATTATGATCCTTAATATTTTGACGGCGATCTACTTGATTGTTCTCGCAGGTTTTATCATCGAGAGCTACATCACCAAAAAAATCAAAAAGACCTACTGCCCAAGTTGCAAAAGATGGTTTTCATCGAAAATGACAAGGGTTGAGACCTTTAAGGGCAGTACCCACGAACATATTGGTTTTAAAAAGGAGTGTAGTAAGTGTGGAGAGATTCACACCAAAACAATCTTTCAGAAGGTCTGGGTAAATAAAGACCAATTTGCCCATCAATATGTGATCGAGTTTAAATGCTGAAGTACGAATTACTTCAGTTTTTTTTATTATTAAAACAAAAAAGTGGACATCTGATGTCCACTTTTATAAATTAAAAAAATTGAGGAGAGACCTCTCAAGAGGAGGACTCACCTCTATTTTTTTAGAAACTTTTTTAGTAATTCTTTAAACGTCCTACATTATCGTGCAGACGGATCTTTTCTAGCGCCTTTGCTTCGATCTGTCGAATTCTTTCTCGAGTAACGGCAAAAGTCTTTCCCACTTCTTCAAGGGTATGTTGAATTCCATCAATAAGTCCGTGCCGCATTTCAAGAATTCTTCTTTCTTTTTCTGAAAGGTCATCAAGAATTTGTCCGACTTGGTCTTTTAAAATTCTTTGGGATGAATCTTGATCAGGAGAAGGAATTTTGTCATCGGCAATAAAATCTCCATAAGTTGTTTTTTCATCTCCATCATCTCCAACAGGAGTATCAAGAGAAACTGTTGTCTGGTCGATCTTTTCGATCTGATAAATTTTATCTACATCAAGTCCCATTTCTACGGCAATTTCTTCTGGCATCGGGTCTCGTCCAAGATCTTGTGAAAGTCTTCTAACAACTTGTTTGTATTTTGCGATAGTTTCTACCATGTGAACCGGCACGCGGATAGTTCTTGATTGGTCAGCGAGTGCTCGAGTAATTGATTGTCTGATCCACCAAGTTGCGTAGGTTGAAAATTTGTAACCCTTTGTCCAGTCAAATTTATCTACTGCCTTGAAAAGACCTAAGTTCCCTTCTTGAATTAGGTCAAGCAATGTTAGGTCAGGAGAACGTCCTACATATTTTTTTGCGATAGAAACCACAAGACGCAAGTTTGCTTTTGCAAGTAAATTTTTTGCTTCTTCATCTCCGTCTTGAATTCTTTTTGCTAGATCTTTTTCTTCAGCAGCATGAATTAAAGGATATTGGCCGATCTCTTTTAGATACATTTGAATTGAATCGTAGTTTTCTCTCTTACTTCCATATTTTTTTAGGAAATCATCTTCAGTTGTTTTGATATCAAGAAAACCTCCCCCTTCAAGAATATCAATGCCAGCAGAAGAAAGCCTTTCATATAAAGAATCAAGAAAAACAACATCATCTTCCACTGTAGGAAAACTTTTCAATATCTCATCATAAGTAATGAAACCTCTTTCTTTTCCTTTACCGATAAGCAGAATAGCTTTTTTTTCTGCTTCCTCATTCTTTTTTGCAGCAGAAAGTTTAACCCGTCCGACATTAGCTGAGCCTGCAGACGATGACGGGCGGGCCACTTTTTTTACCTTTGGTGGATTTTTTACAACAACTTTCTTAACTTTTTTAACCTCTTTTTTGGCTACTTTTTTTGCTACCTTTTTTACAGATTTTACGACTTTGTGCTTTGTTTGTTTTTTTGTTGTTTTCTTGTTTTTCATATTTTTAATTCTTTATTAGATTCTATCTAGTAATTTCATATTTTTTAGAAAGTTTTGATAAGCTTGAGGAAATTTCCTGAAACTCTTGAAGAAGCCGACTCTCTTCTTCTTTATCTTTTACTGCCTCAGCTTTTTTTAACCTATCCATCGATCTTGCAAGTCTATCTCTTAAGATCTCATCTTCTAACATAAAAAGTGCTTCCTTTTGATAATAATCTAAATTTTCCGCTCCGTAATGCATCTTGCCTTCAAAATAAATTTCCTCTTTATCATCCTCAGGTAATGTTACAAGACCTGTAAGATCTAAAATTTTCTTATTAAATTCTTCCGCCTTATCTTTATCTAACTCTCGTAAAATAAATAAAACAGAAAGAGCTTTACGCAAATAACTTTTATTTTTCCCGGTCTTACCTGAATTACTTGATTGAACAGATACTTGTTCAATAGTTATTTTTTTCATTTCTTCTCGCAGTGCATTTTCAGGAAGATTAAACTCTTGACTTACTTTATTTAAAACTCTTGATTGATCAATCGAACTTTCGATCGCTCTTGCTAATGGCAAAATTTGAGATTTGAGAATTGTATCAGCTTCTACATTTAAACCATCGCTTATTTTTTTCTTAGCAATTGATAAAAAATAATCAATTACACTTGGAGCTTCATCAACTATTTTTTGCCAAGCTTTTGGATCTGTTTTTACTATATCTGCTGGATCTTTTTCTCCGTTTATTACAGAAGCTAACACAATAAAACTTTTTTCAAGTCCCATTAAAGCTGCTCTGAACGATGCATTTATTCCAGCTTGATCAGAATCAAAGGAAATAACTAATGTATCTGTAATTCTTTTTAAATAAGTGAGGTGATCATAGGTCAAACTAGTACCACTAGTTGCAACAGTGTTTATCACTCCTGCCTGTAAACTCATTATCAGATCCATTTGTCCCTCTACAAGAACTGCGCATTTTTTTTCTCTTATTGCATTTTTGGCAAAATTTATTCCGTATAGAGTTTTACTTTTTTCAAAGATCGGAGTTTCTGGACTGTTGATATATTTTGCTTCCTCACTTTCTTTTTTAAGAATTCTTCCTGAAAAAGCTACAGTTCTACCACTAGCATCAAAAATTGGAAACATAACCCTACCTCTAAAGGCATCGTAATTTCCTTTTGGACCTTTTTTTATAAGACCAGCAGTAAATAGATCAGATTCACTCCATTTTTTTCCAAGTTCGGCGATAAGAGAATGCCATTCTTCTGGTGCGAAACCCACTCTAAATTGTTTCAAAGATTCAATCGAAACTCCTCTGTCTTTTAAATACATAAGAGCTTCTTTTGAATTACGAAGATTTTTCTCAAAGAAACTTGTTGCATCCTCCATAATTTCAAAAAGTTTTTCCCTTTCACTTTTTTCTCTTTTGTCTTCTTTTACAATTTCAACTCCGGCCCTATCGGCAAGAATTTTTAAGGCTCCCAAAAAATCTAAAGCTTCTACCTCTTCAACAAAAGAAAAAATATCGCCCTTTTGTCCGCAACCAAAACAATAATAAGTATTTCGTTCTGGTGAGACAAAAAAAGATGGAGATTTTTCTTGATGGAATGGACATCTCGCCTTTAGGTAGGTTCCTGCTTTTTCAAGTGTTACATAAGAACCTACCACCTCTTCTATGGTTAATTTTTCTTTTATTTTTTCAACTGTGGAGGACATTTAGTTTGATTTGGTTTGTCATTCTCGCGCAGGCGGGAATCTAGTTTTTATCTAATTCCTCTGGATTCCCGCCTGCGCGGGAATGACAGAGATATTGTTAAACTTAAAACTTTTTTAACTATTCTCCCTGTATCTCGTCTCTGTAAGTTGCTTGAAGATCTTCGATCATTTTTGCTTTTTCACTTCCTTTGAATCCAGTTCCAGCAGGAATTAGTCTACCTAGAATTACGTTTTCCATAAGACCAGTTAGTCTGTCTTCTGCACCTTGAGTAGCTGATTGGATCAATACTCTAGTTGTGTGTTGGAATGAAGCGGCAGAAAGGAAACTTTGTCTTGATAAAGAAACATCTGTGATTCCAAGAACAATTTGTTCTGCTTTTGCTTCTTCTTTTTCAAGAGCTTCCATTTTTTCGTTTTCTTCGAATAGTTCACTCCATTCGATGATCGCTCCTTCTGCAAATACTGTATCTCCAGCTTTTTTAACTTTGATTCTTGAGAACATTTGACGAACGATAACTTCAATATGCTTTCTTGAAACGGCTTCTCCTTGAAGTTCGTAAAGTTTTTTAATTTCAGAAATAATATAATTTTCAGTTATTTCTTTTCCAGCGTATTTGAATAGATCGTCAATGTCTGCTGAACCGTCAGTTAGAAGTTGTCCTTTTTTTACAGTGTCTCCAGTTTTTACCAAGATCATTCTTAATCTGTGCACTTCATATTCTGTAGCAGCTGCTTTTTTAACCTTACCTCTGTCTTCTAGTTCTGGGATAATAACAATTTTCTTTTCCTTACCGCTCTCTACAATTTCTGAAACAACTCCGTCAACTTTTGAAATTACGGCTGGGTTTTTTGGTTTTCTTTTTTCGAAAACTTCTTCTACTCTAGGCAAACCTTGAGTAATATCTCCACCGATCTGCGCTGTACCTCCTGAGTGGAATGTTCTCATGGTCAACTGTGTACCTGGCTCTCCAATAGCTTGAGCAGCAACAGTTCCAACAGCTTCTCCAAGGTCAATTATTTTATTTTTTCCAAGATCCAATCCGTAACATTTTGCGCAAATTCCTCCCTTTGATTTACATGTAAGAGGTGATCTTGCAAATACTTCTTCAACTCCAGATCTTTCAATATCTGCAGCAACATCATCTGTAATAAGTTCTCCTTTTGAATAGATAACTTCTCCCTTTGGATTTTTTAGATCGTCAGCAAGAACTCTTCCTCTAATACTTTTTGAAATTGGAGATTCAATTCCTGATGCTGTTTCTTTTCTCAAAAGAATTCCTTCTTTTGTTCCGCAATCCTCAATTGAGATGATAACGTCCTGAGCAGCCACGAACAATCTTCTTGTTAGGTATCCAGCTTTAGCAGTGTTAAGTGCCGTGTCAGTAAGACCCTTTCTTGATCCGTGAGTTGTGATGAAATATTCGATTGGATTTAATCCTTCTTTTGATGATGAAAGAATTGGGAATTCAATTGTCTCTCCTGCTGTGTTTTGGATCAAACCTTTCATTCCAGACATTTGAGTAATTTGAGAAAGTGAACCTCGGGCTCCAGACTTCCACATATCATAAACTGAACTTCTCTTATCCATGTTTTCAGGAATAATTTTTTCAATTTCTGCTTTTGCTCCGTGCCAAATTTCAATATTTTTTCTAATTCTTTCTTCTTCAGAAAGAAGTCCTTCATTGAATTGACTGATCGCTTCTGCTTCTTTTGCTTTTGATCTTTCGATAATAACTTTTTTTCCTTCTGGAACTTTAATGTCATCAATACCCCAAGTTGTTCCTGATTGTGTTACATATCTAAATCCAAAAGCCTTGATCTTGTCTAGAATTGGTGGAAGTTTTCCAATTCCGTATTTTGACATTAGATCAGACATCAATGCGGCCATAGCTTTTTTATCAATTTCCTTGTTTAGGAATGGATATTCTTCAGGCAAAAGTTCGTTGAATAGAATTCTTCCTACAGATGTTTCGATCATGTCTTCTTCAACATTTGCGAATTTTTTTGATGTTGGTTTTCTTACTTTAATTTTTGCTCTAAAAGAAAGAGCTTCAAAGTTGAAAGTTGCAATAGCTGACGATGGAGAATCAAAATATTTATCTTCTCCCTTTTCACCAGCGACAAGAGTTGTCATCCAGTAAGCTCCAAGTACAATGTCCAATTTATCAACTGATGCAATTAGATTTCCGCTTCCTGGTTTCAAAACGTTTTTGTCTGAAGCCATGATTTCTCTTGCTTCAAGCTGAGCTTCTTCTGAAAGTGGAACGTGAACAGCCATTTGGTCTCCGTCGAAGTCAGCGTTAAAGGCAGTACATACAAGTGGGTGAACGCGAATAGCATTTCCTTCAATTAGAATTGGCATAAAAGCTTGTATACCCAATCTGTGCAAAGTAGGAGCACGGTTTAGAAGAACATATTTATTCTTAATAACTTCTTCAAGAATTTCCCAAACTTCAGGAGCACTATCTTCAATTAACCTTGAAGCTCCTCTTATGTTGTAAGCAAGTTCTCTTTTTAGAATTTGAGCAACAACGAATGGTCTGAAAAGTTCAAGAGCCATATGTTTTGGAAGTCCGCATTCATTCAATTTAAGATCTGGACCAACAACAATTACAGATCGTCCAGAATAGTCTACTCGTTTTCCAAGAAGGTTTTGTCTGAAAAGTCCGCGTTTGCCTTTTAGGTTATCAGAAAGAGATTTTAGTGGACGTCTTTGAAGTTGTCCAAGACCTACGAAAGAATTTCCTCCGTGTCTGATCGAGTTATCAACCAAAACATCAACGGCTTCTTGAAGAATTCTTTTTTCGTTTCTTAAAATTACATCCGGTGCGTGAATTTCAATAAGTTTCTTCAATCTATTGTTTCTGTTGATCACTCTTCTGTAAAGATCGTTTACATCAGAAGTTGCGTGTCTTCCTCCATCAAGAGCAACCATAGGTCTTAGTGCTGCAGGAATAACTGGAATTGCAGAAAGGAACATCCATTCTGGTCTGATATTTGCTTCTATCATTCCCTTGATGATACCTAGTCTTTTATTGATCTTTTCTCTGTCTTGAGCGCCTGCTTCAAGAACATCTTTTTCAAGTTCAGTTCTAAGTTTTTTAAGATCTAAACTTTTGAATAGATTGTAAATTGCCTCAGCACCAATTGATGCCTCAAAAATTGTTCCGTATTTTAATGAATATTTATGATAACTAATCTCATCTAGAACTTTTCCAACTTTAACATTTTCTATTTCGCCCTTTGTTGTAAGGAAAAGTTCTTTGATAGCATCTTTTGTTTTATCATCTTGGATACTCTTAAGTTTATTTTTATATTCTGAATCAAGGTCAGAAAGAATTCTTCTCTTCTCATTCTCATTTATTTTTGTTACAAGATAACCAGCGAAATAAACAACTTTTTCTACTTCGGATGACTGTACCCCAAGGATCAAAGAAATTCTTGATGGCATAGAACGTAGGAACCAAATGTGAGCAACAGGTGTTGCAAGTTCAATGTGTCCCATTCTTTCTCGTCTAACAATTGATCTTGTTATCTCAACTCCACATTTTTCACAAACAATTCCCTTGTATCTAATACCTTTGTATTTTCCACAATAACATTCGAAATCCTTATCTGGACCGAATATTTTTTCATCGAACAGACCATTTTTTTCTGATCTTTGTGTTCGATAGTTCATAGTCTCAGGTTTTGTAACTTCACCGTAAGACCATTCTCTGATTCTTTCAGGAGATGCAACCTTGATGCTTATTGCGTCGAAATTTAGAGATTCTTTTTTCTTTTGCATATTAGTTATGGATTATTGATTAATTTTCTTTTATGCCTCTCTCAGGCTTTGAATTTTCTTTCGACTTTCCAAGAACTACATCAAGTGCCAATCCTCTAAGGTTTGCTAGAAGCACATTGAATGATGCTGGTGAATTGTGGTTAACAATTCTTTCTCCTCGAACAATTGCATCGAATGTTGCTGATCTTCCTTGAATATCATCTGATTTAACAGTAAGAATTTCTCGGAGCATATATGAAACTCCGTGTCCAAGTAGCGCCCATACTTCCATTTCTCCAAATCTTTGTCCTCCGTTTTGAGCTTTTCCTCCAAGTGGCTGTTGAGTGATCAAAGAGTAGGGACCAATTGATCTCATGTGTATCTTGTCTTCCACCATGTGGTGCAGTTTCAAAATATACATATAACCAACAGCTACATCTTGTCCAAAAGGCTGGCCGTTTCGTCCGTCAAAAAGTTTCATTTTTCCGTTTTCGTTAAAACCAGCTTTTACCAACTCTGCTTTAATTTCTTTATCTGTAGCGCCTGCAAATGGAGGAACAATTGCTTGATAATTTAGTGCGTTTGCAGCAAGTCCTAAGTGAATTTCAAGAATTTGTCCAAGGTTCATACGTGAAGGCACTCCAAGCGGTGTTAGAACAACATCAATTGGTGTTCCATCTGCCATATATGGCATATCTTCTTCTGGGAGAACAATTGAAATAACTCCTTTGTTTCCGTGTCGTCCAGCAAGTTTATCTCCAACTGAAATATTTCTTAGTTGTGCAATTTCAATGTGAATTCTTTTGATGATTCCACTTTCTAGTTTGTCACCATTTTCTCTTGAGAAAACTTTCACACCGATAATTCTTCCTCTCTTTCCGTTTTCCATTCTCTTTGATGTATCTTTTACATCACGAGCTTTTTCTCCAAAAATAGATCTAAGCAATCTTTCTTCAGGTGTAAGCTGTGTTTCTCCTTTTGGTGTAATTTTTCCAACAAGAATATCTCCAGGTCTAACTTCTGCTCCAACTCTGATTATTCCGTCTTCATCTAAGTTTCGAAGTTTTAATTCTCCAACGTTTGGAATATCGTGAGTTGTAACTTCGGGACCAAGTTTTGTGTCTCGAACACTTACAACGAATTCTTCTACGTGAATTGAAGTAAATTTACTTTCTTTAACTAATTTTTGTGAGATGACAATAGCATCTTCGTAGTTTTGTCCTGCCCATGTCATGAAAGCTACAAGAACATTTTGTCCGATAGCCATTTCTCCAGAAACAGTAGTTGATGTATCAGCTAGAACTGTATCTTTAGAAACTTTTTCTCCAACAGAAACTGTTGGTCTTTGGTGGAAAGCTGTAAATTGGTTTGTTCTTTCAAAATGCGCTAAGTGATATTCCTTATCTTTCTTTCCGTATTTTACAACCACTCTTTTTGCATCAACAGCAGATACAACTCCTTCATCTTCTCCCAAAATAACTCTTCCTGTATCGTAGGCTGCTCTTGCTTCAATACCTGTTGCAACTAAAGGAGCTTCAGGAATAACACAAGGCACAGCTTGCTTCTGCATGTTTGATGCCATCAAAGCTCTGTTTGCCTCATCGTGGTTCACGAAAGGAATCATAGAAGTTGCAATAGAAAAAGCTTGGTTTGAAGCAACATCCATTAGATCAACTTTTTCACGAGCCATGTATCCAGGCTTTCCTTTGATACGAACTTCAACTTTTTCAATTGTGATATTTCCTTTTTCATCAACAGGAGTTGCGGCGTGCGCAATAATGTATGACTCTTCTTCAAGAGCGTTCATAAATGAAACATCATTTGTAACGTGGCCATTTTTTACTTTTGCATATGGAGTTTCGATCATTCCGAATTCATTTACTCTTGCATATGAAGAAAGGTGGAGTACCAATCCAATGTTTGGACCTTCAGGAGTGTGAATTGGACAAATTCTTCCGTAGTGAGAAGTGTGAACGTCACGAACTTCAAAACCAGCACGTTCTCTTGTAAGTCCACCGGGACCTAAAGCAGAAACAGTTCTTAAGTGCTCAAGTTCTGTGAGCACGTTTTCCTGTTGCATAAATTGTGACAGCTGGTTTGTTGTAAAAAATTCTTTAATTCTTGCTTGTAGAGGTCGAGGAGAAATAAATTGAACAGGAAGATTTGATTCTGTATCAATAGTAGACATTCTGTTTTGAATGTTTCTCTTGATCTGAGTCATACCAACTCTGATCTTTTGCTGTAGAAGTTCTCCAACATAGCGAACTCTTCTTGAACCTAGGTGATCAATATCATCAGGATTTGCTTCACCGTTTGAGTTTAGAAATGCAAGGTGATTTATAATTGTTACAAGGTCATCAAGACTTAAAGTCTTTTGAGTCAGAGCTTTTTCATCCATCGGCTTTTCAAATCTTCTATTGAATCTGTGGCGTCCTACTCTTGAAAGATCGTATCTTTCTCCATCAAAAAGACTTGCTACGAATTCACGTGCATTTTCTGCAGTTGCAAGATCTCCGTCTCTTTGTCTTTTGTGAATTTCAATAAGTGATTCTTCTTGAGTTTTTGTATGGTCTTTTGCAAGAGTTGCTTCAATATGTTTTCTAACTCCTTCTTCCTTGAAAGCTTTCAAGATATCCTCAGTAGTTTTAAGTCCAAAAGCTCTAAGCAAACATGTAATTGGGAATTTTCTCTTTCTGTCGATTCTTGCATAAACAGTACCATCTGCATCTGTTTCAATTTCTACCCAAGCTCCGCGAGCTGGGATTATTTTTGCACCAAAAAAGTTCAAGCCTTTTGACTCTGACATTGTGAAGAATACTCCAAATGATCTTGCAAGCTGAGGAACAATAACTCTTTCAATACCGTTGATAATAAAAGTACCGTGGCCTGTCATTACTGGAAAATCAGCCAAAAATACTTCTTGTTCTTTTTCTGTATCTAAAATTTTATTCTTTAGCCTAACAATTACTTTTAGAGGAGCCTCTAAAGTAAGTTTGTTTTCTTTTGCGTGACTTTCGTCAAACTTTGGCTCACCCATTTCAAATTTACCAAAACTAAATTCAAATTTCTTTCCTGAATAATCAGAAATTTTTCCGAATTCATCAAAAACTTCTTTAAGGCCTTTTTCAAGAAGAGTTTTAAAAGAATTTGTCTGCCCTTCAACTAAATTAGGCATATCGACTAGAGGCTTTCTATACTTAGAAAAATATTTCTTATTTTTAGTGTTAGCACTAACACCAGAGTTGATCGCGTTTCCCTTCTCCTTTTCGATTGTGGTCATATTTTTTTATGCCAGCTTGAGATAATTAAACCTATCTACCAATAGGTAGGAACGAAAAAACTTTCGATTTCTTTTCGCTCCTGTCCGCCATTGGCTAAAGCCATCAGGCGATGACAGGCGGGTTTAATTATCCGAGACGCCGGAAAGATTATCTATTTATAAAACTAAATCGCGATTTAGCTACCGTAACACAATCTTTCACGAATTCGCATGATTATACTATGTTATTAAAAACACGCAACATTGACATTATCTTGATAATGTATCCTAATGGCTTTTTCTCCACTCCTCAATATCTTTATGGTTTCCTGATAAAAGCACCTTTGGAACTTTATATTTTTTACCTTTATAAACTAGCACTTCAGGGCGAGTATACATCTCATTTGACGCTTCTCTTTCCTCTTCTCTAGAATCAAAATTTCCAAGAACTCCTTCAACCTGACGCGAAATAGAATCGATCAAGATCATCGCAGGAACCTCCCCGCCAGTTAGCACATATGGACCAACAGAAATATTTTCCATTTTGAAGATCTTTTTTACTCGTGAATCTATTCCTTCGTATCTACCACAAACCAAAATGATATCGGAATACTTCTTAGCAGATGACTTTGCGTAAGCTGTGTTAAATTCTTTGCCGTCAGGTGAGAAGAAAACAATATGAGTTTTGAGATAGGAGTTATGAGGTAAGTTTTTTTCTGATTTTGTTTTTTTCTTTTTACTCATATCTCTTAGCTCATATCTCTTAGCTCTCCTCAAAGCCATCTCAATGGCTTTGAGGACCGGTTCCGCTTCAATGATCATTCCTGGTCCTCCGCCGTAAGGTTTGTTATCCACTCTAAGATAAGGTCTTTCCTTCCCTTTTTGAATTTTTGTAGGTTTTACAAAATCTCGAGGATTATAAAACGTAACCTTAATTTTTTTCTCCTCTATTGCTCGCGCCAAAATAGACTCGGAAAGATACGAGCTGACTAGATCTGGAAATAATGTAATTACATGGAATCGCATAGTTATTGATAGTTTACTCGCACACTAACATTTTACAAAATGTTAGTGTGCGGATTTGTAGTTGAAAAAAATGCCCAAAAAAAAATGCCCTCAATATTTATTAAGGGCTGATGAAAGGACTATAGCGGTCCGATTGGAATTAAGTCTTATTTAGGACTTTGTCGACGAGCGTCTTGCGACGATCTCGTCCTCCATTGTGGCCACTTCTACGTGAACCAGGTTTAATTCCGATTGGGGTTTGTTTCCGCTCGATGTTTACTCTTGCCATACGACTTTAAAATTTACACGAAATAAAAAATTTGTCAACAAAAACGTAATGGTTCAATAGCTTGGAATCACTTCACCAATTAAAATGATTCCATATGTCATACACAATTAACCCACACATGCCTCGCATTCGTCGAGAAGCAACACAACTCGTATACAGAGGTT
>Ga0172379_10001684_pt1 | contig 42792 bp, 45 predicted proteins | sample GrowelOW334metaG_FD_119756 | JGI IMG/M metagenome (GOLD analysis project Ga0172379, IMG submission 119756) | Groundwater microbial communities from an aquifer near a municipal landfill in Southern Ontario, Canada - Groundwater well OW334 metaG | ecosystem: Environmental > Aquatic > Deep... | reverse complement strand
CTACGGTATGAATCGGCTAACGCCGATTCAAAAACTTGCCAGTTCTTTGTTCAATTCTTTATATATAATGCCTGTCGAAAAGGTAACATTGACTATGCAATCGTACATGATTTGACAAATAATCTATTATATGATATAATATCATCAAATTTACCTTTTCTTTGACAATTTTTAATTATTTGAGGAATTTTACATGACAAAACGTCAAAAACAGTGGCTTTCAGTCGCTTTTATCGCTTGTGCTTTGATAATATTTCTTATTATTAATAGAAGCCAAACATTAAAAATGGTAGAAAAAACCAAAATATCTGACATTGCCAAGGCTCAGCAACTTTTTACTGTTCCTGTAGCCAAAGTCATTGCTCAAGAAGTCACCTCAATGCAAGAGGGTTGTCCTAGTAGTCTCATCTACAAGCTGAGCGTTCTAAGGGCAGATGACTTGTATCCGGCCCGTGATTCTAATAGACAGAATGAAGAGAGACAGGGTTCTCAGGATCAAACTGATGATTTGCTCAGAAATTCCGTGGTCATTAATGCTTCGGATTACGCTTCGTTGTTATATAATCCTATGATACCTACTGAGATGATTGAATACTATCGTGATTGGGAGGGTACCTTCGACACAATTAATACGAAAGGTAATATCACTGCCAAGCCAGTTTCCTTCGGTAGCTTTGATTCACTGGTGATCGCCGGTTACCGCTTTGAAGCTGGTAAAATAATCTTTTATCAGATTGTGGGCAAGGCTATTAGCATGTCGTATTTCTTAGAAGAAGATGAGTTTAATCCAGGACTGGACACTACTTCAGATAAACTTCTAAGCATATCTACAAAGAGCTATGCTATCAAAGTCCCTGCCAAGTATTATGAGAGCATCAAAGCTTTGAAGGGTTCAGGAGTTTATATCTGGAGAAATGGTCAATTAACAAACGAGTTGGTAGGTATCCATGCGCACAGCTTTGCCTTATCAGTCGATCGTGTCGAGGTTCTCGATAGAGTGACGGAACAGGCTTATAATAAAGAGCGTTTAGTTTTCGCCTTGTTTAATACCGTTAAATAATTATCTGCCTTGCTCTGTGCTAGACTCAAGGACTTAATAAATCCAAAAACCGTGTCATAAATTGACCGGTTTTTTATTTTGTTACGTGCCGCGTTCGGTACGGGTCGCATGTCGCCATAGCTTCAGCGACGGCACACGGGTGTGATACGTGTTAACTGATACATGATGCGTGATATATGATACATGTCTCCAGTTTTTGATTATTATCAAGGGAAGTGGTAAACTCAAGGAAATAAAAAGTTTCCGGGGCTTGACTAGTATAAACATAAACGCTTTATTTGTTTACACTAGGTAAATAGCATAAACAATTTACTGATACTGGTTTTTATAAAATTTAGATAAAACTAGGCTAAATTGATTATTATTTGGGGAAGTGGTAGGATTTAGACGTAATAATTATATTTAGACTATCAATCAATTAGTAAATATTGTTTTTAAACTACAGCGTATGGATCTTTCGGACTTGAAATGTCAATTTTACTTTTTTGACCCTAATAAATTCGGCCGTGTTTTTGTAATTATGGATTTTGGCAATGTCCGTCCGTGGGCTGAAGATTTTTGGCCATAAGAAAATAAAAAACGTATCAATAAAGAAATTGATATTGCCAAGTTGGCTAGCGCCTGTGACCTGGTCAAACCTGCTAAAAAACTTTTTTATTATGGCTACTTCGCAAAAAATGCAGATAAATCAGACGATGATCCAGAAAATAAAAAGCATTTCGGTTCAATGTTCCGATTGGACAAGGCTAGAAAATCTGGATTCCAAGTGAAGTGCAAGGAAATTAAAATGATTTCCAAGTATGATGAAAATGGTATCTATCTAGGTAAATATCCTAAATGTAATTTTGATGTTGAAATAGCCATGGATATTTTAACTAAGGTGCCTAAATATGATACGATAATGATCTTTTCTGGCGATAGTGATTTTGGACTTTGCTGAACTATGTCAAAACAAAAGGAAAAAAAGTGGTTATTGTCTGTACTCGCAATAGATTAAGTAAGGAATTACAGGAAGTTGCTGATATTATTGTACCAGCAGAAAAATTGAAAAATTTATTAGAATTGTCGTAAAATATTACTTTATCCCCGATTCAGTCGGGGATCTCGTTTTTTTATATTATATCAAAATTTACAAGATAAATCGTTGTTATAAAAGCAAATTCCTATGTATAAACAAAACACTCCGCCGGGAGGCGGAGGTGTGAATACAATCCTGGTATCGTTCAGGCTACGACAGATTTCTCTGTATTGATAATATAGCATTAGAAGGCAAAAAGGTCAATAGTGGTGTAGACAACTACAAGAAACGATAATAAATTATAAAAATAAAAGGCTTGCTAGAAAAAGTTGGTAAAGGTAAAAAAGATTGTTATTATAGAAAACCTGGGCAAGAACTGCCTAAAACTCTATTATCAAGGGGGTATGATAATAGAAAGTAAAAGTATCAAAATATAACTAATATTAAGCAATAAATTAACACTCTCATTATTGCCCAATAAAAATTAGACATCGAATTATAAAAGTATTATAAAAACCATTTTACTGACGCCGGTAAAATGGTTTTTGTGAAGATTCGAATAAAGCCAGACTAAATTGATTTTTGGGAGAGGTGGGTGTAAAATATAGGTATATATTCAAGTATATACTCGTGTATATACATCAATTTCCTCCACCTCGTCTCTCTATCTCCCTCTCCTAAGTTAGGAGAGGGTCGGGGTGAGGTCTGAATTTATTTATTCCCTCCACCTTGTTTTAAGGGGGAGGTTGGAGGGGGTATTTACTAAAATATAAATATGCAAAAACTAATCAACAAAGGGGTTAGAAAACTAATGAAAATTGGCAAGACTAGCTTAGCCGTCACCTTGCCCATTGAATTGATTAAGGAATTACAATGGAAAGAAAAGCAGAAGGTAGTTGCCACCCGTGTTCACGGTGGCATCCTGATCAAAGACTGGAAGAAATAGTTTGAAAACCTCACTAAACCATAGGCCAAATAATTCATTATTTTGGCTTATATTAGTATCTTTGATTAATATTGTGGAAAGTGGTAGAGTTTAGGTGCAAATTAATAGTTATATATGGCAAATTCAAAAGAAGCTAGTGCGAGAATCAAAATTAATAAACTCCTTGAAGAATCTGGTTGGCGTTTTTTAGATGATAAAAACGGCAAGGCAAATATTCAGCTTGAGCCTGGGGTAAAATATTCTGAACTTGGCGATGACTTTGAAAATGAGTCACATGGATTTATTGACTTTCTTTTGCTTGACAAAGACGGTCGTGCACTGGTGGTTTTAGAAGCTAAAAAAGAGTCAATTGACCCATTATCCGCTAAAGAGCAGGCTAGAAATTATGCTCGCAATGCCGGCGCTCGATTTGTTATACTTTCCAACGGCAATATTCATTATTTTTGGGATACTAAACATGGTAATCCTGAAACTATTTCCAAGCTACCTACTCAAGAATCTATTACTCAATACGAAAAATACACTCCTAATTCTGAGGAATTAGCTGCTACTAATTTTGATGCCAATTATGTTATTGAGACTCAAATGCCTAGTGCTGTCAAAGACCCTTCTTTTCTTGACGACTCGACTAGATCCGATTTTTTAAAAAATAATAACCTCAAGCAGCTTAGACCTTATCAGTTAAGTGCTATTAAGGCGTTGCAAGAGTCTGCTAAATTAGGTAATCAGCGATTTTTATTTGAAATGGCGACAGGCACCGGTAAAACTCTTATCTCAGCCGCCGTAATCAAGCTGTTCCTTAAATCCGGTAATGCAAGAAGAATATTATTCTTAGTTGATAGAATTGAGTTAGAGGATCAAGCTCAAAAAGCCTTTGTTCAATATCTCGGTAAGGATTATAGGAGTGTTGTTTACAAAGAAAATAAAGATTCCTGGGCTAGTGCCAGCATTGTTGTTTCTACGATTCAAACATTCCTCGCTGGCGATCGTTATAAAAAAGAATTTTCACCGACTGATTTTGAATTAGTAATTTCAGACGAAGCACATCGCTCCATCGGTGGTAATAGCCGAGCTGTTTTTGAATACTTTGTTGGTTATAAGCTTGGTTTAACAGCAACTCCAAAAGATTATTTAAGAGGCTTTGATGTTGAAGGTAGTGATTCACAGAGAGAATACGAGAGGAGAGTCTTATTATCTACTTACAAGACTTTTGGCTGTGATTCAGGTGAACCAACCTATCGATATGATTTACTTTCTGGCGTTAAAGATGATTTTCTTATAAATCCTATTGTTGTGGATGCTCGCACTGAAATTACTACTGAATTATTATCTGACAAAGGCTATGCGGTTCATACCACCACTACGGACGGAGAAGAAGTTGATCAGGTTTTTAATGAGAGACACTATGAGCGCAAATTTTTTAATGAAGAGACTAATATTGCCATGTGTAAAGCATTTATTGATAATGGCATTTTTGACCCAGTTGCCAATGATTCAGGTGTTAATCTTTTTGGTAAGTCTATAGTATTTTGTGTTTCTCAAAAGCACGCTGCCAGAGTAACTAATATTTTAAATAAGTTAGCTTTTGATAAATGGCCAGAAGATTATCAAGAGTCAGATTTTGCCGTTCAGGTAACCTCACAAGTTATGAATGCTCAGCAAATGACCATTAACTTTGCTAACAATAAATTAGGTGGTCAAGTTAAACGACCAGAAGGCTATGAATCATCCAAGACGAGGGTGGCGGTGACAGTTGGCATGATGACAACTGGCTATGATTGCCAAGATATTCTAAATATTGCTTTGATGCGTCCTATTTTTTCTCCAGCTGATTTCGTTCAGATTAAAGGTAGGGGTACTAGAAAATGGCAATTTGATTATCATGATTATAATACCAAAGAAAACTTCTCACACGACAAAAATAATTTTAAATTTTTTGATTTTTTTGCAACTTGTGAATATTTTGAAAAAGAATTTCAGTATGATGAAAAAGTGAAATTACCAACCGTTAAAAAATCTTCTGTAGATTCAGTAGTGAGCGATACTTCGTCCCAGCAAGAGTTTGTTGACGAGCAAGGCCATAAAATTTTTAAAGGTCCTTTTGATTTAGCTTCTGACGACCAAATAGCATCAGTCCAAGAGACTGTGGTTGGCTCTGAGGGTATGCGTATTGACCGTGAAGGCTTTAGAAAAGCTGTGGAGGATGATGTTTTAGGCAATAAGATTCTCAAGACTATGTGGGATAACGGGGATACAGAAGAGGCAGAAGAATATACCAAGAAGAATGTTTTAGATAAACCAAAACACTATCTGACCCTAGAAAAAATTAGACGTATATTTAACATAGATAGACGTATTACCGTTAAAGAATTTTTGCAGTTTGCTTTTGGTGACAGAGACAGTTTTGAAATGAAGGATGACTTATTGGAATCTGAGTGGGAAAAGTTTGTTGATATACATCAAGTTGACCAGAAACATTATCAGGCTGCCAAAAACTTTTTTAAGGCCTATATAACAGATGAAGAAGTTCGTGATATAATTAAAACCAAGCAGTTAGCTCGATTCCATCATTGCCCATCTTTTGATTTTGAAGACTACGAGCAATTAAATGGTTTTAAAGTAATAGTCCCGCAGTATATCCATGACTACGCATATCACTTAACTAATCTATAAGATATGAAAGGTCAAAAACAAACAATTGGTTTTTTAGATCAAGGAAAAGGAACGACGCTTATCGATTGTTCTAGCGAAGGCTTTGATATTGGCTTAAAATCTGAAGGTGAGGATTTGTTAGCAAAAAATTTTAAATCTATAAATAATAGCGATAAGTCTGCTTGGTATGAAAGATGGTATATGAAATACCTTGCCTTTCCTCTGCTAGTCTTGTTGGGTGGATTAATTATCACATTTTACTTTGAGTTATATTAAAATTATGAACATTGAAACTAAACGACATATAGATTCAGCTAGGCAGGTGCTAGTGGGAGTGGTGCCAAATCCAACTTCTCAAATTGATCAGATAACTAATGCTTTGATTTATAAATTCATGGATGATATGGATCAGGCAGCTATTAAAGCTGGTGGTGAGCCGTCTTTTTTTGTTGGTAATCTTGAACAATATGCTTGGACTAAATTAATGGATTCTAGGATGGGCAATCAACAGCGAATGAATTTATATTCTGAAGCTTTGATGAAATTTTCAGAAGCTGAACAGTTGCCAGAATTATTTAGAAATATTTTCAAATCTGCCTATTTGCCATACCGCTCTCCGGAAACCCTTGGATTATTTTTGAAAGAAATAGATTATTTTGATTATTCGCACCCAGAGGAGTTAGGCAATGCCTACGAATACTTGCTTTCTATCATGTCGTCACAGGGTGACGCTGGACAATTCCGCACGCCAAAACATATTATCGATTTCATTGTAGATGTAGTAAATCCAACTAAGGAGGATAAAGTGCTTGACCCTGCTTGTGGTACTGGCGGATTTTTAGTCAGTTCCTACACGCATATTTTAGAACAACACGACGGCAAAGACGACCCAGAACATAAGGAAAAAACACTTACTCCAGAGGAACGCAAAAAACTGATGGCAAATTTTGAAGGTTATGACATAGATCCGACCATGGTGCGTATCGCTCAGGTTAATATGTATCTTCACCAATTCAAAAATCCAAAAATTTTTCAATACGATTCGCTTTCCAGCGAAGAGCGCTGGAATGATAAGTTTGATGTCATATTTGCAAATCCACCGTTCATGTCACCAAAAGGTGGTATTAGGCCGCATAATAAGTTCAGTGTTTCATCTAGTAGAAGTGAAGTGTTGTTTGTAGACTATATAATTAATCACTTGAGGCCAAAGGGTCGTGCTGGCATAATTGTGCCAGAGGGCATTATTTTTCAATCAGGTTCGGCACATAAACAACTACGTGAAAATTTAGTAAAAGATGGTTTATATGCGGTAGTTAGTTTGCCGTCAGGCGTGTTCGCTCCTTATAGTGGGGTTAAAACTAGTATTTTGTTTTTTGATAATGAAGTTTCAAAACAAACTAATTTTATTTTGTTTACAAAGGTGACTATTGATGGATATTCTTTAGGAGCTCAACGAAGAGAAGTAGAAGAAAATGATTTGCCTCAAGCGGGTGCAATTTTAAAGGACTATAAAAAATATATCATAGGGGATTATGAAAAGAGACAAAATATTTTTGTTAATTTTTTTGATCGTGATTTCAAGAGTGCTGGTGGTGATTTACAATCAGCGTTTTATGATAAACACACTTTTGTAAATAAGAAGTATATTGCTCAGAATGGTGAGTATAATCTGTCTGGTGACCGCTATCGCTTAGCCACTGATTACACTAACGCCAAATGGCCAATGGTGAAATTAGGAGAAGTTTGTGATGTTGTGACAGGTAACTCTGCGCCACAAGAAAAAGAATTATTTGAAGATGGGAAATATCCATTTTTTAGAACATCGGACGTTGGCGCTGTGCATTTGTCTAACAATCTAAGAGAGGTGCGTGATTGGTTAAATGACAAAGGAATTATTGGGTTAAAGTTATTTAAAAAGGGAACGATTCTATTTCCTAAAAGTGGAGCGTCAACATTTTTAAATCATAGAGTCGTCATGGGTTTTGATGGGTATGTATCGAGTCACTTAGCAACAATAACGCCCAAAGATGGCTTAGTGAATGGTCGATATATTTATCAATTACTTGTTGATATTGATGCAAAATCTTTGACTACAGATCAGGCATACCCTTCATTAAAAACAAGCGAAATAGCAAAAATTAAAATCCCTCTTCCACCTCTCGAAGTGCAAGAGCAAATTGTGGCGGAGTTGGACGGCTACGCGGGTATTATCGCCGGCGCCAAACAAATCTCCCAAAACTGGAAACCAAAAATCAATATTGATTCGAAGTGGGATAAAGTGACGTTGGGAGAGTTGTGTTCGCTTGAATATGGAGGAGCGATGCCAGAAAAAAATAGAGTTTCTGGAGCTTTTCCTGTAGTTGGTTCAAATGGAATTGTAGGGACACATAAAGATTACCTAGTTAAAGGTCCTGTTATTGTTGTGGGTCGCAAAGGATCAGCTGGAGAGATAAATTGGATAAATGAAAACTGTTTCCCTATCGACACTACTTATTTCGTAAAGATGAAAGATAAAATAGAGACAGATCTTAAATACTTATATTTTGTTTTGCTTGATTTAGATTTACAGAGTTTGCGAAGTGGTGGCGCGGTTCCAGGACTTAACAGAAATGATGCATATGTAAAAGAAATTTATTTCCCGCCTCTAGTTATTCAAAAGCAGATAGTAGAAAAAATTGAAGCCGAGCGCGTCTTGGTCGAGTCCGCAAAAAAGCTGATTGATATTTACGAACAAAAAACCAAAGAAGCTATTGCTAAACTTTGGGAGGAATAAAAAATATGGATGAAATTGATAGTTTGGAAATAACTAAGAATTTTACTGAGTTAACGTATTTTTTACCTTGGGAATATAGACTTAAAAGTGATAGTGATTATTTTAACAGTCTAACAAGTGATGGTGTATATTTTAATATTGAAAACCAGCCGTTATTTGGAAGTGTGCATTTAGCCATTGGAGCGATGCATATAATATTTATGGGCATTATATACAATTATTTAATTTTGTTAAGTAAGGCGGTTCCATCTGATTTTAACAACACATTAATTGGCTTTCACGACACTATAAAAAAGGAGATTGTAAATGAATTGGCTTGGCACGATTTTTCTCTCGTTGGAGAAAGCCCAATATTAGATTTTTTCAGAGTTATTGGTATGACAAAATCAGAAATAGGACAATTAAAAAAATTAGTGAAAAATAGAAATAGTCTAATGCATGCAAATGGTGTCTATATCAAAGATATTAAGTCATTTAAAGACTGTTCTGAAGAATACTTAAAATGTGCAGAGCTAATTAACAAAAAATGTTTTGATTGTATTAAAAAATTATATTTTGATTTTATTGTGAGTATAACTATTGATTTAAATGATGATTCTGAAGCTGAAAATTATATCTCTCAATATTTTTCAAAAGAATATAATATTAGCGCTAGATCCTTTGATTTGTTAGCGGAAATTCCTACTACGGATTATCCACAAAACAATAATAAAGAATTAATATATAACGGACTACAAAGATATTTATCAAATAACTGGAAAGTAGATTTATAGATTTATAATTTTGTAATTGGGTCAGCTCTTGAAACGTAATTTTTTAAATGCATTACCTGAATAATTAAATAAGCGAAATTGTCTATGTTGGATATTATAGAAATAATAATTAATGATAAAGAAAAATTAAGTTCTGTCATTTCCATGGTAGTTGCAATAGTAATTTTAATCGCTTCTTTTTCTCAATGGTGGAATATTACTTTTAATGGAAATATGATAACAAAAAATTGGGTTAAATATCTTTTTTGTTTTCTGATTTTATCGCTACTTATTTCTTTGATCTTGTTAATTGTATAACTGAATACTGATAGTATCTTTTATTTTGTTAAATATTACCATTTTATTAGCTAGCAAAATTATGAGTGATAATTTTAAAAATAGTAATGATTGCAAAAGAATATTTTTATTCCATGAAACAATCGATGATAGAATAATATCAAGAGAAAGTAGTTGGTTAGAGTTTAAAGAATCTTTTAATTGGAATTCTAAGGACAGGTATGCTAAAAGCATTGTGGCTTTCGCTAACAATAAGGGAGGATATATTGTTTTTGGTATAAAAGATCAACCTCGTGATTTAGTTGGGCTTCAAAGTAATAATTTTGAGACTCTTGATGAAGCTAAGATTACTGAATATTTAAATACAGTTTTTTCACCTGAAATTATATTTGAAAAATTTATTGTAGCTATTAATAATAAAAATGTAGGTATAATTTATACACATAAGTCAGATGATAAGCCTATTATTTGCGTGAAAAACGATGGAGAATTAAAAGAATCTGATATTTATTATCGCTACAATGCTAGGAGCGAAAAAATAAAATATCCTGAACTAAAAAAGATTTTTTATTTAGTTAAGGAAAATGAGAAAAAAATTTGGATGGAACATTTTGAAAAAATATCAAAAATTGGACCAAGTAATGCCGCTATTTTAGATACAATTGACGGTAAAATAATAGGGAGAGGCGGTACTTTAGTAATTGATAAGAAACTTATTCCAAAACTAAAATTTATAAATCAAGGTAGTTTTAAAGAAACTGGTATGCCAACCTTAAGGCTTATTGGAGATATAAAACCAGTGTCAATTGTAGCGAGCAGAAATAATAGTGGAAATAGTGTTAAAATAACAGAAGACCCTAATGCGCCAGCCATCCGACTTGAAGAGGATGATATTTTAAAAAAACAGTATCCATTTAGTTATAATGATTTAATTAAAGTGCTCGCTAAAAGATTTAAGAACTTCAAGATAAATAATAAATTCCATAAAATACGTAAAGGATTAATGAAATATAAAAATTTAAGCAGAACCAGATATCTTGACCCCGATAATCAAAAAAGCTCCAAAAAAGATTTTTATAGTCCAAATATAGTAGATAAATTTGACAAATTCTACTCTAAAAAATAATATGTATACTTTCAAAGAAGCTGCGTTCATGGCTATTAGTAAAAATGGTCCGATGACAGCTAAGCAAATTGCCGATTATATCAAAAAACACAATCTTGTTGATAGCCATGGCAAAACTCCTCATTTATCAATTGGCTCTAGATTGGCAGTTGACATTAAAACTAGAGGAGAAGCATCTAGATTTAAGCGATCTGGCAAAGGAGTCTTTTCTTTAAATGATAAATTCAAAGATTATTCTCTTGAATTAGATGAAGATAGTGGCAGTGTTGAACAAGAACTCAAGGCAGAGGAAGAATTGGCTGTAGAAGGTGGTTACATAGGCAAAGCAGGCGAGTATGCGGCCTTAGCCGAGCTTCTGTTTCGGGGTTACAATGCTTCATTAATGTCCGTAGATACCGGCGTTGATATTGTAGCTATTAAAGATAACTTTACTTTCAATATTCAAGTTAAAACTAGAAATATAAGTTCAAGAGGTGATAGTTATCACTTTAACATCAGAATCATTTCTTTCAAAAGACACAATAACAATAGTGTTTACTATATATTTATATTGCGAGACACTAAAAAACAAAAATTAAACTATCTAGTATTACCCCTAAACGAACTAGAGAAATCAATAGAAAATAATTTTGTTAGCATTGTAGGTAAGGGTAAGTTATATAGAGTGACTATCAAAGAAAGAAATGGAAAGTTTTATTTAGGCAGAGCCGAAAACGACCTCACTTTTTATTTAAACAGGTGGGATATTATTAAATAAATAGGTTGAATATGGATGAGAACGATCAAAAAAGACATTGTCAAATATGTGGTTATGAAAAAATAGCAGCCTTTTCTGGATATTTTATTAGTTAATTGTTATGATAATTCAAAAAATTGAGAACGGAGTTTTAGAGGCGATTTGTAAGGTTATTGGCGATACAACGACTGGTTTTACTGGTTCTGAAATAGATACGCTTTTAATCCAAGCTGGAATTAATAATCCTGATCCAAGTCTCACAAAATGGAAAAAACTATTCAATGCTCTCTATGCCCAGCAAGAAAAAGATGGGTGCGGAAACAGGGTCATTGATTTTATAAAAAAATCAATGACGCCAAGCAAATTTATTAATAGCCATGAAAGATTTGAAGCCTTGAGAGAGGGTCTCAATCAAGCATTATTGTTTATAGGCTATGAGTTAAAAGATGATGCTCAGATTATAATTGTAGAAAAAGCTAAGACACTATCGGAAGTTGAAAGAAGAACGCAAAAATTAAAAAGTGATTTACAATTAAGAAGTGTACATCCTCAAGTTTTACGATTTTGTCGTGACGAGCTACTCCAAGAAAATTATTTCCACGCTGTTTTTGAGGCAACAAAAAGTATTGCTGAAAGAATTAGAGAATTAACTGGATTAACAGATGACGGTGGCGGATTAATAGAAACAGCATTTAAAATTGAATATCCGATGTTGATGATAAACAAATTACAAACAGAAACAGAAAAAAGTGAACAAAAAGGATTAGTTAATTTTATAAAAGGTATTCTTGGTATGTTTAGAAATACAACCGCACATGCTCCAAAGATAAAATGGGAAATTTCAGAAAAAGATGCACTAGAAATTCTTTCTGCCATTTCTTTAGTTCATAGAAAGTTGGACAATGTAACCGTAACCGGTTTAAGAAATTAGCTTATTATGATCGTGTCCATGTTTTAGAACGCTTATTTTATATTAAAAACAATAAATAAAAACTAACAATATGTCATCAGACTTAGAAAAAGAAATGAATATTGAAAGGTTGAGGGTTCAGATTGATTTTTTGCAACAAGCTATTTTTCAAAAAGCGAGTACGCCTTTAGTATTGGCGTCTTTGTCAGCCGCTATTTTAATTATTGCTACATTTAGTAAGGAGATATTAAACTCTAATACGATTTATTTTAATATAGCAATTACAATTTTATTATCTATGATTCCTCTGTCACTGTTAGCTTTTTTATATGAAATTACAAGCGGTATTAAAGGTGTAAATAAAAATGTTATTGATATCATAGGAGTAGATATGCAAGCTCAAGCAAAGGAAGATGAAAAAGATAATTGCTTTTGTTTAAGATTGGCAAATAAGGCGTGTGTTTCTTTTCCATATTTAGGCACAGCTCTTTTAACTTTAGTTATTGTTTATATAATTATAGAAATTTGGCGGAACTAATAAAAAGTATGAGATTAAATTTTAATTATAAATACACAATTTTTGAATAAATTATTAAAAATGAAAAAAGTTAAGCAAAAAATTAATGATCAAATTGCTTTAAAAAGTGTCTGGCTTGTTTATTGGGATACACAAGCAAGAGGTGATGAGAAGGAATATCTCAAAAATTTTAATATCTATAAGAAATATATTAACCTTATTTCTTCTAGGCAAAGTTTCGATAATATATTTAATTACGCAAAAGATCTTTACCAATTATTAATGACATCTTATTATATCAAAGCTACTTTTGCTTCGTATAACAAGGGAGCTAGAAATAAAAGAGATTATTTTGAAACTAGCATCCCATTGTACACATCATTTACTTCAGGCTTGTATACTAAATTAAATAATGCGTTAAATCATTATGGTGCTAATAGTCAAGAGTATAAGCTTTTAAGTAAACAATGGCAAAAACATCCAGAGTGGGTTAGTGTGGGGCATAGTCCTGCACTAAATATAATAAAAGTGTATGATTTTGTTTACTATGAAGACTACGACGGTAATGAAATAATGGAGTGGACTCAAAGACTTAATGATTTAAGTGAAAAGAAGATGAAGTCTATTAATGGTTGGTAGTGGTAACGAAGAACGGTGTCAGGTCTTGAATTGCGAATTTATTAAATAAATATGTTGACTAAATCGGATTTTGTAAAATATACTCAGTGTTATAAATATCTCTGGCTTCATAAATACCGAAAGGATTTATTGCCTGAGATAGATTCGGCTAGTCAAAGAGTTTTTGATGAGGGGTATAATGTAGAAAGTTACGCCTACAAACTATTCCCTGGTGGCATTGACGCTGAGGTCGATAATTTCAAGGAGTCGTTATCACGAACTAAGCAATTACTTGCCAAGGGCCAGGGAACTATCTTTCAACCTTCGGTTTCTGATTATAAATTATATTGTCGGGCTGATATTATTAAATTTAATACACGCACTAGCAAATGGGATATTTACGAGGTCAAGAGTTCTACTGGGGTCAAGGATATTCATTTGCTAGATTTGGCCTTTCAAAAAGTCTGCTTTGAGCAATGCAAAGTAAAAATAGGCAAGATGTATGTCGTCCACATTAATAATAAATATGTTCGCCAGGGAGAGATTGAACCAAAAAAACTATTCCAGAAGTCTGAGGTTACGGCCGAGGTAGTGGCCTTAATTAAACAAGTGAAGTTGGATGTCAGCAAGGCTCATGAAGTCTTGAGTATCAAGCAAGAGCCAAGTGTCAAGATTTTAAATCAATGTAACAGTCCGTATAGCTGTAATTTCATCGATCATTGTTGGGGGCATGTGCCAGAACATTCTATCTATGATATAGCGGGTGGTTTGTCCGATGATAAATTGGAGATGTTGCTCGACCAGGGCATCTTGGCAATCAAAGATATTCCAGACGGTTTTTTAACGCACAAAAAGGGCATACAGCACCACCATGCCGTCAAGCACAGGAAGGTCTTTATTGATAAGTCTGCTATCGCCTCAGAAATGGCTCAAATCAAGTATCCGGTCTATTTCCTTGACTATGAAACTAATTCGCCAGCAGTGCCTCTTTTTGACGGTTACAGGCCATATCAGAGGATGGTCTTTCAATATTCCTTACATATCCAGAGGTCGCCCCAGGCCAAGTTAGAGCATTACGAATATTTAGCTTCCAAGTTAGAGGAGCCTTCGATTGGCTTAGTTAAGTCCTTGAAGAAAAATATCGGCTTAACGGGCACCGTCATTGCCTGGAATAAGGGCTTTGAGAAGGGGTGTAATGCAGAGATGGGCGAACGTCATCCAGGCTATGCCAAGTTTTTGGTATCAGTAAATCGTCGCATGTATGATTTGATGGATACTTTCAAGAAAGGGTATTATGTTCACCACGATTTTATGGGTAGTGCTTCGATTAAGAAGGTTCTGCCAGTCCTAGTCCCCAAACTATCGTACAAAAAGTTAAATATTCAAGAAGGTGGTACTGCCTCAGCCAGTTGGCTACGAATGGTTGATGGTAGGATGAATGACAGAGAGGCAAGACAGACTTACAAAGATTTACTTAAGTACTGTGAGTTAGATACTTTGGCTATGGTCGAGATTCTGAAGGTATTAAATAGAACTATTAAAAAATAAAATTGTATATGCAAAAAATAATATTTTTCAATACAGGCTGGATGAAGGATTATAAAGGGCTTAATAGTAGTGATAAAATTAAAGGTGGCGGTCGAAGTGTTGATGACGGGGGCTTTGGTCATGAGATAATGAATTTTGCTCCGCATAAGGGGCAAATGTATGGTTATGTAGAGTCGCGTAATGGCGCTATAAATTTAGAAAGATTATTCGTGGGAGCGGGCAATAAAGTTGAACATGTTTTAGTTATTTGGATTGCTTCTTCTCCAGGAAAAGGTAGTGTAATAGTTGGTTGGTATAAGGATGCTACCGTATATCGTAATCATAAATCCGCACCTATTGGCTCCAGGAGGGTTTATAAAGGTGAAAAGCTTGGCTACTATGTAAAGGCTAAGCAGTCAAATTGCAAACTTTTGCCAATTGATGAAAGAGTTTTTAAAATACTCCGCCAGAAAAAGGGATGGTTAGGTCAATCTAATGTTTGGTATGCTGATACCGAATCAAGCAACATACTCAAATTTAAGCAGGAAGTTATCGAATATGTACTAAAAGGGAAAAATATACGCCAAGTGCCTGAAGTAAAAAAGAAAAATTTTGTATATCGTCAAATTGATCCGGTAAAAAGAAAGAAAATCGAGACTAATGCTGTCAGGATTGTTACCAATTATTATAAAAGGTTAGGCTATGTTGTAAGTTCTGTAGAGAAAGATAATGTTGGCTGGGATCTCGAGGCATATTTTGGTGAAAGTGAGACTTTATACCTAGAGGTGAAAGGATTATCAGGCAGAGAAGTATGTATTGAGCTTACTCCAAACGAGTATTCGAAAGTCTTAGACAAGAATTTACGTAATAAATATAGAATATGCGTGGTTGTTAATGCTGAAAATTTAAAATCAAAACCTCACATTTTTTATTGGTCACCTGAAGTAAAGAATTGGAGCGATGACAATGGAAATATTTTGTTAATAAAAGAGAGGCTGGGTGCTAATATGTTTTTAAAATAATAAAACTGTGTCAGGTCTTGTATATAAATTGTAAAAAAACACCTATTCTTGATCATTTAAATAAGGGCGATAGACTTAAATAACTTTAATCGTATGAGTCAGTATTTAATTAATCAATATAATGATGAGGGCGTCGATCCAGAGACAGCTACTCTTAAGATGGAGAAAAAGATGTTGGAAAATGACAAAAAACTGGAGGCGAACAATATCCGTATCCTTAAATTTCTTGCGGTTATAATTATAGTTGGAAGTATTGGTTTAAATTTTTATTATACTTTTAGGCATCAAGACGAATCTGTTACTGAATCCTCAATTGACGAGGAGAGTGAAGATAAGTGTTCTGTTATGGCAATAAATGTTCACGGACACATTGCCACCTATGATCCATATAGGGAAATAGATGATGCTACCGTTGACCAAGATGTCATCTCTAGCGAAGAAGTGGTATCCTATATCGAAAGAGCCGGTCAAGACGAGGCGATTAAGGCTGTCATATTGGAAGTAGATTCCTATGGTGGCACCCCTGTGGCCGGAGAAGAGATAGCCAATGCTCTCAAGAGACTAGACAAGCCGTCAGTGGCATTTATCAGACAGTCTGGAGCTTCAGCGGCTTATTGGGCGGCCAGTGGCGCTGGTTATATCATTGCTTCAGCTAATTCAGATATTGGTAGTATTGGAGTTACCTCATCATATCTCGACAATGTTGGTCAAAATACCAAGGATGGCAATAACTATATTCAATTATCCTCTGGCAAGTATAAGGACGCAGGTGACCCAGACAGGCCATTGACCGATGAAGAGAAGGCAATATTCATGAGAGATCTGAAGATTGTTCATAAAAATTTTATCGAAGCGGTGGCCACTAACCGTAAACTGTCTATTCCAGAAGTTGAGAAGATAGCCGACGGCTCTACTGTGCTAGGTGCTAGGGCCAAGGAATTAAAATTAATTGATGAAATAGGGGATTTGGCAACTGTTACCGATTATCTACATAAACAAATTGGTGACACGGTTAATATCTGCTGGCAGTAATCTTTGGTCTTTGGGGTCAGGTCTAGAAAAAAATAAAAGTATATATTGAAGTATATACTTCCCAATCAACTCCACCCCAAGCTCCAAAACTCATTCTCATATTCTTACCTGTCCTGAGCGACCTGTGGTGATCCGCCAGCTGGCGGACGAACCATGTCGAACCAAGTCGAAGGAAGTATGTAAGAATGATATTTAAAGTAGATTTATTTGAGATTAGTTGCTATAATTATAGGATTATGGCTAGGGAAAATAATTACGCCTTTATAGACGGTCAAAATGTATACATGGGTACTACCAAGATTTCCGTACCTTGGAGAATTAATTTTAAAAAATTAAGAGTTTATTTAAAAGACAAATATCACGTTGAAATTGCTTATTATTTTCTTGGTTTTGTTATTGAGGAAAAAAGAGATTTGTATCTAAAAATCCAGGAAGCTGGATTTGTTTTAGTTTTTAGAGAGCATAATGCTTTGATGATCGGACATAAGAAGGGGAATGTTGATGCTGATATTGTTTTTTTGATTATGAAAAAACTTTACCAAAAAGAAGCCTTTGATAAAATAGTTTTAATTTCAGGTGATGGTGATTATAAAAGGTTAGTAGATTTTTTGATCGAAGAAAAAAGATTTAAAAAGATATTGTTCCCAAATAACGAATTTGCCTCCTCATTGTATAAAAGTTTGGGGTCTGAATATTATGCTTATTTAAGCGATAAGAATGTTAAAAAGAAAATAATGCAATAAAAAAAGGCTCCTTAGGCACTAACACCTTTCGGATCCTTTTTCGTCTTGATATCTACATATTAGCACACAATGAGTTTAATGTCAATATTATAATTTCTTGAGTAATTAGGGTTAAGCTACAGCACTGCCCAGGTGCATAATAAATCTACACCTCCTCGACGCTAGTCTCCTCCCGAGGCAGACAGGTTATAAAGTTATAGATTTAAACACGAAATAAATAATAATTAGTTTTTAAAATTTATGATTAATCTTATCGTGCTGATCATTGCTTTTGTGTTGTATAGGATGAATTTATCTCTTATTAAGCGTAAGGCGAAATCATCTTATTTTATGTTATTCTATTCACCGTTTATGATTCTGTTTTTGCATGGTTTTATTTCAGCACTTGTATATGGACTTTGTTCCGATTTCTTTACGATGCCGTGTAATTATAATAACGGAATTGACTTTTTTGTAATACAATTTATATTTAGTGTTGCCGTGGTAATTAGTATTGGTTTATATTTTTGGCATAAAAATACAATCGGTAAATTTTCACTTAAGTTAAAATATGATTATGCAAATAATTCGTATCATTTTATTGATTGGATATATTTTATAATTTTACTAATTTTTATCATCCATTTATGTCTCATGATTTGGGGTTCATTATTTAGATAAGCAAAGTAATTTAATAAATCCTTAATATGACCGAAAGAAGATTGTAAGGATGACAATTTATAAATATTTAATTTATGAAAAGAGCGCGAGTTGATAAGCTTTATCCTGAGTGGATGAATTGCAGTTGGCGACGGGTGTCATGTGGAAAGATGAGTTGCCCGATCTGTGGTAGAATTAAGCGTGATCGAGCTCGTCATATTATGTTGAATCAAGATCCTGATTCTATGGAGGCAGCCATGGAGGATGTCGGTGCAATCTTTGATGAAACTTTATCAATGATTAAATCACATCTACAAGCGGAAGGAATTGTGCTGGAGGAAGTTGATGTTAAGGAACCACCGGGACCGGAAGAATTTCCTCTGTATTTAAAAATAGCTGATTGGCACGAACAGATTATTAAACTCTATCAACGAACAGCCGAACAAACAGCATGGCTGACGACTGAAGCTGGTTTAGACTTAATCTGGTATGCTGGAACTTTATGCGCCAAAACATACCGACAATTAAGTAACCGCTGGCAACTTGATAATTGGGATGATTATGGTGATGCGGATTTAATCTATACTAATCTCGTCTTAGCGGAATGTCTGAATATTTTGAAGCAAGCTTTAACTGAGTTAAACCGAGATTATCCAAATCAACAGGATTTTAAATTATTATATCTATTGTTAACAGCTCACGAACCAGAAATATTAGCTATCTAGTAGTTAAGCTCAAAATCCTCCAGCTTGTCGACAGTAGATTGTAAGTATGACATTTCATAGCGTTTAAAAAATCAGTCTCACGTATTCGAGTAGCTGAGACTGATGATAATCTATATAAAAAATTTATGCCAAAAAATCCCATGAAAATTCTAGCCAACACTGCCTTGTGGGGCTTGGTGCTCTGGCTCTTCGGTTATCTGCTAGGTATCATTCTCTTTCCACTCGTGCCTCAGAATCAAATCGGCTGGTACATCTTACCCTTGGGTGTCGCCTTGACGCTCTGGGTGCTGTGGAAGAAAATTGTTCGTGAAGAACGGATGTGTTATTTTGGCCTGGGACTAATCTGGACTATTATGGCCATCGTCTTGGATTATCTCTTGATCGTCAAACTGTTCCAATCGACGAATTATTATAAGACTGATGTTTATGTTTATTACGCTCTGACCTTTACTTTGCCATTGATTATTGGCTGGCTCAAATTCAGAAAATAGATCGTAAATATTATAACAAAACTCAATCTTAGACATAGTCTGAATATATTCAAAGATTGATATCATTGACCGGGGCTTTAATTATCAATTTTAATGTGTCATAATTTAACCAATTAATTAAATAAACTTAAATATATGACCAAAGATTTAAATGAAGAAGACCATCAAGTTAATTTAGACGAAAACGATTCACCAATGCCAGTCAAAAATGAAGATTGTTGTGGCGAGGGTTGCTGCGATAGCGATGATTGTTGTGATAATGACGATTGTGCCTGCTGTCAGGATAAATAAAATTACTCTGACATTTTATCTTCTAGATATCATTATAAATTATAATTTCTTGATCTTAATTTTATTAAGTAATTAAAAAATATGAAAAATGGTAATGCTGGTTTATTTAGTGGAGTCTATGGCTTGGCTTTCTTAGGAGCCGCGGTTTATTTCATCCAACAAGCTGATAGCTTCTGGGGTGGCGTCTTAGGATTCTTCAAAGCCATTGTTTGGCCAGCCATGATCATGTACAAAGTCTTGGGCCTCTTAGGTTTATAACTATGAATAAATTAACCGACGCCGAAAAGCAGGTGATTATTAACAAGGGAACTGAAGCGCCTTTTTCTGGCGAGTATGTCGATAATATGGCTAGTGGAATTTATGTTTGTCGACAATGCGATGCTCAGCTGTATCAATCAGATCATAAATTTTCATCTGATTGCGGTTGGCCTAGTTTCGATGATGAAATTCCTGGCGCAATCAATCGCATCTTAGACGCAGACGGTCGACGCACCGAGATTACTTGTGCTAATTGCGGAGCTCATCTAGGACACGTCTTCCTCAGTGAACAATTGACTGAGAAAAATATTCGTCATTGTGTCAACTCAATTTCCATGAAATTCATGCCTAATATATGATTAAAACTATTGTGATAGCTGGCGGATGTTTCTGGGGGATGGAGGAGTTATTTAGAACTCAAGAAGGTGTTATTACCACGACAGTTGGTTATACGGGTGGCACTAATGATCAGCCCACTTATGATCATCATCCTGGCCACGCCGAGGCGGTGCAGATTGAATACGATACTACTAAAACATCATACCAAAAGTTATTAGATTTTTTCTTCCGCATTCATAATCCCACCACCATCAATCAACAAGGTAATGACATCGGTAGCTCTTATCGCTCCGCTATTTTCTATGGCCATGAAGACGAAAAAAAGCAGGCCGAAGATTTTATTGAGATTGTTAATCAATCCAAACGCTGGCCTGATCCTGTTGTTACCAGCTTAGAACCCTTGCAGACATTTTATCCAGCCGAAGACTATCATCAAGATTATCTTCAGAAAAATCCAGGAGGCTGCACTTGTCATGTCATAAGCTTCGATAGTTATTTATAATTATACAAGAATAGAGAGCATTACGTTACTAGAAAACAAATAATATGACTAACGACTGTCAGTGGCCAGGAACAGATGAGTTAATGAGGACATACCATGACCAGGAATGGGGTGTGCCTGTTTATGATGACGGCAAGATATTCGAATTTCTAGTTCTGGAAAGTATGCAGGCCGGTTTGTCATGGCGTACCATTCTCCATAAAAGAGAGAATTTCCGACAAGCCTTGGCCGGATTCGATTATCATCAAGTGGCCAAGTTTGGCGATCAGGAGCTGACTCGTCTAATGAATGACGCTGGTATAGTTCGCAATCGCCTGAAGCTAGTCGCCATTATTAATAATGCTCAAAAATTTATCGAAGTCCAAAAAGAGTTTGGTAGTTTCGCTAAATACATGTGGGGCTTTGTAAACAACAAGGCGATCCAGAGTGAAATAACAAACGCGCAACAGATGCCGGTTGTGACCAAGGAGGCGGAGAGTTTCGCCAAGGATTTAAAAGCGAGGGGATTTAAGTTCCTGGGACCGACGGTGGTCTATGCTCACATGCAAGCGCTCGGTATGGTTAATGATCATCTAGTGAGCTGTGTTAGATACAAGGAGTTGCAATATCAGACATCTCACGCTTAGACTGACGGGCCATTGCTAAAATCGACAAAATAGATTACAATCAGCTATTAAATAATATTAACAAGTCATATGGAACTAACTCCAGCACAACAACAACTGTCGAAATTGTTTCAAACGCAAACAGAGAGTGATAATTCTGCGCGCCCGGTCGCGTCCACAGCTGACAATGAAGAGGTTAAGCAGATGATCAATGTCTTATTGGGGGTTAAACCTGATAATCAGAATAATTAAGAGAACATTAACCAACGATAGAAAGACTGCCAGGGTTTGGTGGTCTTTTTTTTGTGCACCTCGACCAGCTCCCCCTTCCCTTCGGCTCCGCTCAGGACAGGTAAACAAGGGGGAGGAGAAAGGTTAGAGAGAGGGAGCTCTGTAGGATTGAGATTTGTGAATAATGAAAATTTCCGCTATACTTAGGTGGTAACAATTCTGACCTATGGCAACAATCATTGACTTGCTACAGCGCTCGGGGCTGAAGGGGAGAGGTGGGGCTAATTTCCCGACTTATCTGAAGTGGCAAGCCGTAGCTGACGCTGTAGAGAAAAATCCAGAGCATAAATCCTTTGTGATCTGCAACGGCGCCGAGGGCGAGCCGGGATTTTTCAAAGACGCCTATATCCTAGAGCATCACCCGGAGATTCTAATCGCCGGTATCAAGCTGGCCTTGGACACTTTTCAATCCGAGCGCGCTATTATCTATTTGCGAAAAACATATTATCAACAATATCGACGCAAATTGGAAGCAATTATCGCTCATGTCAGATTGCCGATTAGCCTCTTCGCTGAAACAGGTGGCTATCTCTGCGGTGAAGAAACTACACTCCTAGAGACGCTGGAGGGACGCCTGGACGAACCGCGTCTTCGTCCGCCATTTCCGACCAGTGTCGGTTATCAGGGTTATCCGACCCTAGTGTCCAATCTAGAAACATTTTACGATGTTTACTTGGTGTCTAAGGGTGAGTATGCCGGGAAGCGTTTCTACAGTCTGAGCGGAGATTTACAACACCCTGGTGTCTATGAATTACCTGAGAGCTACAGTGTTCGTCAAGTCTTGATGGAAACCGGCAATCTGCCGACATTTAAATATTTCGTTCAAGTTGGTGGTGGCGCCAGCGGTGAAATCTATACTGATAAAGAGTTGACTACGGCACAAGGTGGGTCAATCATCGTCTATGACAGAGCCAAAACCGATCCGCTGAAATTAATGAAGCAATGGATTAAATTCTTTCACCAAGAAAATTGTGGAAAATGCGCGCCCTGCCGAGAGGGAGTTAGACGTATCAAAGAATTGCTAGAAGAGCCGAAATTAAATACTAAGGAATTGAGATCAATACTGGCGACAATGCGTGATACCAGTTTCTGTCCCTTGGGTAAGAGTGTTTATTATCCTTTCAATAGTTTGTTGGAAAAAATAAAATAAAAAATGTCAAATTTCCAATATCCAATGTCAAACAAAATCAGAAATTCCAAATCATTAAATATTGACATTGAGATTTTAGATTTATTTGGAAATTGGATATTCGCGTGCCCAGATATGGGTATGGATTTGGAAATTAATTAAACCTATGTCTCAAGAACAAGTTCAAGAACTAACTTTGGCAGAGTCCAAAGCCACCTACTGGTCCTGGCTGGCTGGCTTCTTAGCCTTGGCCTTAGTTCTGCCTATCCTGCCCGCGCAATTTATCAGCGGACCTTTGGTGAATGCTATGCTTATCATCGTCACGGTGGTGCTGGGCAAGAGAAGTGCCTGGGCCTTGGCGTTGATTCCTAGTCCTGTCGCTTTACTGACTGGAGTTCTGCCATTAGCGCTGATGCCGATGGTGCCATTGATTATGATTAGTAATCTGATTTTGATCTGGGGCTTTGACGTCTGGCGTAACAAAAATTTCTTCTTAGCACTGGGTCTGGGGAGCGTCCTGAAATTCCTCTTCTTGTTCGGTACTAGCCACTTGCTCAATACGGTTTATTTACACGGAGCACTACCTAAGCCGATCTTGCTGATGATGTCTTATCCTCAATTATTAACAGCATTAATGGGCGGAGTAATCGCTTACGCCTTTTTAAAAACATTAAAAAAAATATGAAAAAACTATTTTCATCAGTGTCGGGGGTGTTTATCTTCAATATTGCCATGTGTGCGATCTGGTATTTATTGATTTATTTCCAATTTAATAATTGGAATAGAACGGCAATGACGGTATCTGTCTTAACTATTATTCCCATGGTGTTGACTATCGGCAATTTGTTCATGTGGATGATTATGCACAAGCTGAGCGTTAAGCATCAGCAAGTTGAGAAGAAATCCAGCTCCAAGCGTCAGTGGACAGACCAAATAAAATATTATTATTATGGATTTTTTATTTGGCTCTTGATCGGATCTTTTTCACTATACGGACTCTGGACTATTGAATATTAGAATTAATTAGCAGAATATTCCCGAAGGAATCAGTGCCTTATGCGTATCACTATTGACGGTCAAGTTTGCGAAGTTCAATCCGGTCAAACTATTATTCAAGCTGCGGATGCTAATGGTATTGAAATACCTCGTCTTTGCTGGCACCCTGATCAAAGCGTCAAGGCGAATTGTCGTATCTGCGTGGTGCAAGTCGATGGCACTAAGGGGCTTCAAACCGCCTGCAGTACTCCGGTAACTGATGGTATGATCGTCAATACTCAGGCTACGGCAGTGACTGAGGCGCGTCGGACTAACCTGGAATTGATTTTCGGTGAACACAAATTAGAATGTGACGACTGTGTGCTAAGGTATAACTGCTCCTTGCTGAAATACGCCGCTCAATACCAGGCGCGTATTACTCGTTTCGCTTGTCGTAAGGCTGAGGCGCCCATCTATCAATTCGGTCCTATCATTTTGGATCAGACTAAGTGTATTGATTGTCGCAATTGCGTTGAGGCTTGCCCGGTTAAATATTTGGAAGTGGACGGTCGAGGCGACAGCTTGAACATCAAACCCACGGCCGACAAAAAAAGAGATTGTATTTCTTGCGGTCAATGCATCGTTACTTGTCCGGTCGGTGCTATTGAATCCGAAGGGGAGTTCGAAGAATTAAAAATTCCTTTTAAAGATAAATCCAAGGTGGTGGTAGTCGGTATTGCGCCTTCGGTGCGTGCCACTATTGGTGAAATGTTCGGATTACCGGCGGGCACCTTGGTAGCGGATAAATTGCCAAACGCTCTCAGACAAGCTGGGTTCCATCATGTTTTCGATACTTCCGTCTTCGCCGATTTCACTACTATTGAAGAATCCAAGGAGTTGATTGAGCGTATTGAGACCGGCGGGAAACTACCGATGTTTACATCTTGTTGTCCGGCTTGGGTGGAGTATGTAGAATTTTACCATCCGGAACTGATACCGAATTTGACTACCGTGCGTTCACCTCACATCATCTTCGGCGCTATGATTAAGAGTTATTGGGCCGAGCAAATGAAGCTAAATCCCAAAGACATTATCGTGGTCAGTGTGGTACCTTGCACCGCCAAGAAATATGAAGCAGAGCGACCACAATTGAAACGTCGAGGTAGACAGCCGGTTGACTTCGTCTTCACCACTCGTGAACTCGGCTTCTTGTTGGAATATTTGAAGATTGATTTGGCTCAGGCAGAGTCTGGTAAATTTGATAATCCCTTTGGTGAGGCCAGTGGCGCCGGTGTCATCTATGGTGCCAGTGGTGGTGTTATGGAAGCGGCGCTCAGGAGCTCTTATTTCATGTTGAGTGGTCAAGAATTACTTAATTTCGATATTAAGGAAGTCCGAGGCTTGGAAGGCTTCAAGACAGCTGAAGTGGAATTGATGGATAAGAAGAAAAAGAAGTCCAAACTAAAAGTGGCAGTGATGAATGGTATGAAAAATATTGATCAAGTGATGACAGCCTTGAAAGTAAATGAACACGCCTTTGATTATGTGGAGATTATGGCTTGCCCTGGTGGTTGTATTGGCGGGGGAGGTCAGCCGATTCCCAATAGCTCGGTTATTCGTCAGGCTCGGGCTAAGGCACTCTATCGGGACGATCGTGGTAATAAGATTCGCACCGCTCACAATGATGCCAATGTTAATAAAATATATCAGGATTATCTGACCTCAGAAGCCAAGATTAAACCCATTTGTCATACCAAGTATCGAAGAGCTGGACGAAATCAAATCAAATTAATCAAAGATTCTAAAAAACCAAACACTGATTTCGGCATCCTTAAGAAATATTTAACACAACCTTAGGTTAAACAGTTACTACAAATTACAAAAAAGGTAAATTACATTTTGTTAATATGAAAAATAATTTACAATAAACTTGCTATGCTATCAAACAAAAACACAACTTATTCAATGTCAATTTTTACGCATTACTATTATTTGATTGGATACTTATTAATTATTTCTCTGCCACTGATACCAGTAGTAATTACTTTATTCTGTAGCGATGGGTGGTTAGATTATTTTCCAGATAAAAAAATTTCTCTCTTGATTGTTTATTTACTACCAATTTTTTCGGTAATTTTATACTGGTTTTTAAGAAAAAATTATTCCTCAGTTAATGTTAATGGTGATAAAATAGTATTTAAAGGATTTTATTTTAACAAACAAGAAATAAGCATAAATGAAATTGAGGAGATATTTAAATTGAAGGTATTTATTTCGGCTATGGATGGTTCTCAGAACTTGTTACAATTTAAATTAAAAGACGGAGGAATAGTTAGTCTATTTAACGACATATCCAATAAGAAGCAGATGCTTAATTTAATTAAGTCAAAAAATAATAGAGTAGTAATTGATAATAACTGCTACCAGTAAAATTTTAAATTTATGAATAAAAATAATCATCAGATTTTCACCGTTCTCTTCGGCGGGGCGGCCGGTGACGGTATTCGCGAGGCTGGCATGAACTTCGGCCGACTTTTGACCGTCCTTGGTTACAGCGTCGTCGTGACCCATGATTATCCTTCGTTGATTCGTGGTGGCCATAATTTCACTCGCGTCACATTCTCTAATGAAATAGTGACTAGCGATTACCGGCAGATTGATATCCTGGTGGCTTTTAACGAAGAAACTATTGTGGTCCATCAGAAGGAATTAGAAACTGACGGACTATGTTTCTTCGACCAGGCCCTGACCAAGATTCAAGCCGACAAGGCGAAAATAGCTCTGCCAATCAGCGAGGCCATGAAGAAAATTGGTGCCAGTCCCATCATGAGAAGCAGTGTAGTCCTGGGAGCGCTGTGTAATTATTTTTCCATTGATTTGATTGAATTGAATAAAATAATGGTAGAAATATTCAAGGACAAGGCTAGCGATCTCAATATTGAATTGGCTCGTATTGGTTATGAGACAGCGGAAATTATTAAACATCGACCTCATCGTTTGCCTATCAGTAACTTGAAACATGCTAGTTTATTATCCGGTAACCAAGCGGTGGCTGAGGGTATGGCTGCGGCCGGATTGAAATTTTATATCGCTTATCCGATGACACCAGCTAGTTCCATTCAGGAGTATCTAGCCAAGAACAAGTCTAAATTACAGACGAAAGTCATTCAACCGGAAAATGAAATTGCGGCTATCAATATGGCGATTGGTTCGGCTTATGCTGGCGCCAGAAGCGCGGTCGGTACCTCTGGAGGTGGTTTCGCCTTGATGCAAGAGGCCTTCAGTCTGGCTGGCATTAATGAAACTCCTCTCCTGGTGGTGGAATCCCAGCGACCAGGCCCAGCCACCGGTGTGCCCACCGGCACCACTCAAGGCGATTTGCATTTCATGCGCCACGCTGGTCATGGTGAATTTCCTAGATTAGTATTAGCTCCCGGTGACGTGGAGGAGACTTATCTCTTGGCCGGTCTGGCCCTGAATTTGGCCTGGAAATATCAAATCCCGGCTGTGGTCCTGTTAGACAAACATTTATCAGAAAGTTGCGCCACAGTCAATCTGGCAAGCGATCAGGTCAGGGAGGAAAGTCCGAAGCTCTGGGACGGTCAAGGCCTTTACCAGCGTTACACTATTACTAAGGATGGTGTCTCGCCCTTAGCTTATCCTGGTACAGCTAATGCCATAGTCAAGGCTACTAGCTATGAACATGACGAAATGGGTATTGCTAGCGAAGAGCCGGCTGAGATTAAGGCAATGATGGATAAGCGCTATGCCAAAGCCGTCGGTCTAATGAAAGAGGCGATTCCTTTCGTGAAAGTTTATGGCGACGCTAAATCTGAGACTGCTATCATTTTCTGGGGCTCGACCAAAGGCGCTGTCCTGGAAGCGTTCAAATATTTGAAACGCCCTTGTCGCTTGATTCAGGTGTTGTCTATTGAACCTTTTTCTGTGACTGCTTTCGAAACAGCCGTTAAGGGTGTTAAGAATTTTATCAGTGCCGAAGTTAATTATAATGGTCAGTTGGCACAATTAATCAGAGAGAAGACTGGTCAGAAGATTGATAAGCAGATATTGCGTTATGATTCCAAGCCTTTTGATCCGCTGGAATTAGCTAATGAAATTAATAAAAAAATTTAATATGGAATTATCTACCACAGCTATCAACACTTGGTGTCCTGGGTGCCCGAACTTCGGCATCCTGGCTTCGTTTAAAGAGGCAATGACCGCTATGGTTGGCGCCAATGAAACTACTTGGGAGAATATTGTCGTCGGCACCGGCATCGGTTGTCATGGCAAGATGTCCGACTTTATCAATGTTAATACTTTCTACGCCTTACATGGTCGAGTTATTCCAGTGATGACCGGCATCAAATTGGCTAATCCGAAACTAACGGTGATGGCCTTTTCTGGTGACGGCGATTCCTTGGCCGAAGGTATTGAGCATCTGATTCATGCCGCTAAACGTAATAGTGATTTCAAAATATTTCTGCACAACAATCAAGTCTTCGGTTTAACGACCGGACAGGTGACTCCGACCAGCGCCAAGGGTTATCAGGGACGCACCACACCTGAGGGCAGTGTTGAAGAGCCTTTGAATCCTCTGGCACTACTCTTGCAATCCGGCGCTACTTTCCTGGCTCGCAGTTATGCGCTCCAGCCGAAGGAAACGGCCGTGATGATGCGTCAGGCCTTGAACCACAAAGGTTTCGGCATGGTGGAAATAATTCAACCTTGTATCACTTTTAACGACACTCGCCCTTATTTCAAAGACAGATTTGAAACCTTGCCTCAGGATTATGATGCCAGCGACTATGCCTCGGCCTACCAAGCATTAATGACCAAGTCAGAGAAGGTTAAGTTAGGCGTCATCTATCAGGTTAACAAGCCGACATTCGAGGAACAGGTCTAACCCATAAATTTCTAATTTCTAATTTCCAACCCGCCCGAACGACTGAGATCGTTCAGTCGGGCGGGTTTCCAAAAAATACTAAAAATTTAATATTTGAACTTAGAAATTGATTGGATATTAGATATTTGGATTTGGAAATTAACGTCACTTATGTTTTTTAAGAAGTCTCATGCCTTAGACAAATTATTTAATCCGAAATCAGTCGCCGTTATTGGCGCTTCGGCCGATCGCTCCAAGCTGGGCTTTATTTTGGTTGACAATTTATTGCAGGGGGCGCGTCGCAAGATTTATCCCATTAACCCAACCACAGCCAAGATTGCCGGTTTACGCTGTTACAGTACTGTTTTAAATATTAAGGCCTCCATCGATCTAGCTATCATAGCTGTGCCAGCGTCTATAGTACTTCAAACTCTGACAGAGTGCGGTCAGAAGCAGATTCCCTATGTCGTCATTATTAGCGCCGGTTTCAAAGAGCAGGGTGCAAACGGTCTGGCCTTAGAAAACGAAGTTAAGAAAATAGCCAAGCAGTATCATATAAAAATTATTGGACCGAATTGTTTAGGCTTGATAGACGCTCAGACTCGTTTAAATGCCTCCTTTGTCGCTTCAGCCCCCTTGGCCGGATCTATTGCCTTCTTAAGTCAATCGGGCGCTATCTGTAGCGCTATTCTGGATTGGTCGCTGAAAGAAAATATCGGTTTCTCTAAATTCGTCAGTCTGGGCAACGAAGCCGGCTTGACCGAAAATGATTTTCTGGATTATCTAGCTCAGGATAAGGCCACCAAGGCTATCTTGCTTTACTTGGAGGCAGTGTCTGATGGACGACGTTTCATCGATACCTTGAAACGGATTGCGCCATACAAGCCGGTGGTAGTGCTGAAGGCCGGACGTAGTGCGCGTGGCAGTCGAGCTGTGTCATCTCACACTGGTTCACTAGCATCAGCCGAGGCTGTCTTTCGATCCGCTTGTCAGCAAGGGGGTGCTATCTATGTGACTGATATGAGAGCGCTGTTCAATATTACGAAATTATTCAATGCCGGTATTTATCGATCATTGGACAATCTGTGTATTGTTACTAATGGTGGTGGTCCTTCGATCGTCATGTCAGATTTGATTGAATTGTCGCCACGTCTCAATCTGGTCAATATTAGTGAAAGCCTGAAGATGAAGTTAAGGGCGGTTCTGCCAGCCACAGCGGCTCTAGGCAATCCTATTGATTTGATTGGAGATGCTCCCGCCAAACGCTATGAACAGGCGCTTAAAATAATTAGCGTTCAGCCAGAGATTGATGCAGTCATTGCCATTCTAACACCGCAAAAAATGACCGAATCAGAAGCGACGGCCAAAATGATTGTTAAATATGCTAAGCGTAAGCCGATTCTGCCGATGTTTATCGGTGAGGCCTCGACCGCGCGAGCTGAAGCCATCTTGAAAAAAGCCAAAATTGGTAATTATGAATATCCCGGTGACATCCAGGAAATTCTGGAAGCCATGACCGTGAAGCCGAAACCGCCGTCACTCAAACCAGTGCTACAGGCTAAATCAAATAGACGTTTGATGGACGCCGGTGAAGCGATAAAAATTTTAAACGATTTTGAATTGAATGTTTCTGGTCAAATAGTCAAGCGTTTAAGTGATTTACCACGAGCTTGGTCTGATCTGAAAGCACCCTTGGCCATGAAGGTTATTTCTGCTGATGTTATTCACAAGAGCGATAGTGGTGCTGTGATGCTCAACCTCAATTCTCTCTCTGAACTGGATCGGGCTTGGCGTCAGATTAGCGCCAATGTCCTGGCGAAAAATCCTCAGGCCAAAATTGATGGCATGATGGTGCAGTCGATGAGTCAGGGGCAGGAGCTAATTATCGGTATGAAACGCGATGCTAATTTCGGTCCCACCATAATCTTCGGATTGGGAGGGATTATGGTGGAGATATTAAATGATCTAGCGCTACGAGTTGCTCCAGTCAATCAGGTGAACGCTCTGGCTATGATTAACGAGATTAAGGGTTCCGCTATTCTGAAAGGAGCTCGTGGCCAAGCTAAGGTTAAGTTGTCTGACTTGGTTACTATTATTGTTAATCTGTCACAGTTGGCTCTAGCTCATCCCGAAATTCAAGAGATCGACCTTAATCCGGTGATGGTTAATGAGGCTGGCGCCAGTATTGTGGATCTTAGAATCATCATTTAAAAAAATAATACATATCTACTAATCGGCTACGTATCTACTAATTACGAATTAAGAATTAAGATTTGAAATTGTGATTTGTCCCGCACATTATTATATTTTAACAGAGGCGGGATCCCGCCTCAGCGGATAACATAAATTCGCATGTGCCCCTTTTCCTCCAGAGGCGGACAGGCGTAGTGCGGGTCCGCCTCAGCGGATAACCAAGTATTGCCCAATATTTTAAAATGTTGTATTATTATAAAGTAGGCCTCAAGGAGGGTCTCTAACTAATTTATCAAGGACCTATGTATCAATATCCAAGAAAGCTAAGAAGGGGCAGGGCGATCAGCTATAATGGCACCGCACCGGCTCCTATCAACTTTATGTCAAATAAAACTATTATAGCCGCCTGGCTATTTGGGGTTTTGTTCCTTGTGAGTGCCATGGGTTTAATTTGGCAATTCCGTCAAGTGCAAGATTTGAAATTACAGAACTATAATCTAAACGAGGAGAAGAAAATGATTCAAGATAAAAAGGTTATTAACAGTGATGATGACTTATTGGCTAGATTGGCTCAGATTATGTTGATGCCTGAAGATAAGCCAGTAATTTATACCGTCAAAGATGTGGAGACCTTGTCTCTAACCAAACCATTTTATAAGAATGGCAAGAACGGCGATCGGATGTTACTTTATAAAAATCGCGCCATTCTATTTCGTCCTTCTGAGGACAAGATTATTAATTTCTCCAGTTCTGATAACCTGATTACCGATTTAGCGCCATTGAGTAGTACTATGCCTACCAGCACCAGTCCGACTGTTGATTTGGCTACACCGAGTACCACGGTGACTAATGAAGCAGCTAAAACTCTAGAGATTAGAAATGGAACCGCCACTGCTGGATTAGCATCCAAATGGCGAACTACCATGGTCGGCAAGGGTTATAAAGTGCTGTCAATCGGTAATGCTGCCAATGATCAATATACCGAAACGGTCATTGTTAATGTCTTAGCTAAGGATGTTTCCAAATTGGAACAGGAGTTCGGTACTAGCGCCATCATTAATTTGCCTAGTGGTGAAGCTACCACTCAGGCAGAAGTTTTAATAATTTTAGGAACTAAATAATTTTATGCCAGCCAAAGAAAAAGTACCTTCGAGATTTTACGAAAATCGCCTCATGTTCATAGCATGGATTATGCTCATCCTCTTGATGGGCTTGGCCTTCGGATTCTACCAATTCCAAAAAATCAACGATGCTAATAAATTGAAAAATGAACAAGCTCAACAGGCCAAGGCAGTGGTTAACGATGATGATATCGTTCGAGCTGTCTCTAAGTTGATGTTATTGCCTAGCGAGAAACCATCGGTCGCTGTCATTACTGATGTGGCGAATATTAAATCGGAACAACCTTTCTTTGCTAATGCCCAAGACGGTGATAGAATCCTGGTTTACAGCGATCGCGCTGTTATCTATAGCGTCAAGAATAATTTGGTAGTCAATACCGGTCCGATTTCATTGATCAAAACAGAGTCTGATGAAACCATGGTCTGGAAATTGGAAATCAGAAATGGCAGTCGTGTTAAGGGTGCCGCAGCTAAACTGTCAGAGCAATATAAAACTGATCCAGGCTTTGAATTAGTAGATGTGACCAATGCTTCACGTAATGATTATCAGGGCAATCTGCTGATTAATTTCACTGCCAAGGATGTAGCTGAGTTGGCTACCAGCTTCAGTGCCTCCTCCACTAGCGCTCTGCCTGAGGGTGAGGCCAGTTCCAGCGCCGACCTGCTCCTGATTATTGGTAACAACTAGTTTCGGCGAAGGGATTAAGTTTAATAATCTACGAAGTTCGGGAGCTTCACTTATGGTGGGCTCTCGATTGTTATTAACGACTAATTAGGTGTCTGTTAATTTGGTCTTATGCTATTTAATGAAATTGACTCCAGAGCAGTCAAATCGATTGAGCGATATCGACTAAAGTCACGTTTGATAGTGGCGCTGACAGCTGTGATTACATTGGTCATAGTGGTAGCTTGTTATCATGCACTGAAGCCATTGCCTCAGGGCATGAATTTCCGAGGACAGTCAGTGGTAGTTAATGAAAGCGATGTCGAATTCTTATTCGACTTAACGAATCGAGGTCAGGTCAATCAGCAGATATTTGACACTATTTTTCAATACATTGATGAAGCTGAGCAGTATATTCTAATTGATATGTTCTTGGTTAATGATTGGCAGAAATATCCCCAAGCCTCAGGGCGAAGCTTGAGTTCGGAATTGGTCAATCACTTGATTGCCAAGAAACAGTCAAATCCTGATATCCTAATCGATTTCATTACTGATCCGATTAATACGGTTTATGGAGGAGATCGAGCTAGCGCCTTAGTGCGCTTGGCAGAGGCCGGGATTAATGTCGTGGTGACTGATCTGACCGTCCTGCCAGACTCTAATCCTTGGTATAGCGCTTGGTGGCGAACTTTAGTATCATGGTTGGGCAATAGCTCTCAATTGGGTTACTTGCCACATCCCTTTAATCAGGCTGGCTCTCGAGTTAGTCTGAGAAGCTATCTGGGATTATTGAATTTCAAGGCTAATCATCGTAAAATCTTTGTGGCTGATAATCAAGGACAATTAGTGACGGTGATCGGTAGTGCTAATCCCCATGACGCTAGTTATTTAAATAGTAATGCCGGAGTCGCTGTGACAGGGGCACTGGCCGAGCAAGTCTATCAGTCTGAACAAGCGCTGGCCAAGGCCATTGGTGTTGATTTGTACAGTCTGCCTGCTAATCTTAGAAATCAAGCTTCTCCCGAATCCAATAAATTCGCTTCGGTGGCTCTGGTGACTGAGGGTCAGATCAAGCAACAAGCCCTGGCCATGATTAATAATCTGAGCGAAGGGGATAGTCTGGATCTGGCCATGTTTTACCTATCAGAGTCGGATATTCTGAGGGCAATTATCTCCGCGGGCGACAGAGGGGTGAAATTAAGACTGGTGTTAGACGCCAATCAACAAGCCTTCGGTTATAAGAAGATAGGTGTACCCAATCAACCCAGCGCAAAATATTTGAAGGGTAAGCTGGGTGATCGAATTAGCATCAAGTGGTACCAAAGCATGGGTGAACAATTTCATACCAAGATGATTATTGCTAACAGCTTGGCTGATAAGCAGACTAAAGTTCTGACCGGTAGCGCCAATCTAACCAGACGTAATCTGAATAATTTAAATCTGGAGGCTGATGTCTATCTGGAACTGAACAGTGACTGGGATCTGGCCAAACAAGTCAATGATTATTTCAACAAATTATGGCAAGATGACGGCGCTTATGGTTATACTGTCGCTTATGAACAATTGCCAGCGCCAAGCTGGGCCTTGTCCTGGCTCAGTTGGTTCCAAGAGCGAAGTGGTCTAAGTTCTTTCTGATATATTAGATGTTAGAAAGTAAAGCGTTATTTATAGTTTATTTTTCTTTTTGCTTCAGCACGGCAATACCGGAGACAATCTTGGCTATTTTGTTAGATAAATTTTCGCCACGCATCGTAACTCAGTCAAAATAATTATTGATTTTTTTGTAGGACATATTATTTTGACTTCAGACAGACGATGCGAGCTGGCTTAATTTATCAACAAAATAGAAACGATTTCTCAGGATTGCCTTAGCTAAAGCAGATAAGTATTATTTATTAAAATGTAAACAACGCTCTTAAATCTTACACATTATATAAATAAAATAATATTTAATGACGTTAAAAATATGAATGACATTTTTGATTTAATAATTGTGGGTATGGGTCCGGCTAGTGTGACGGCTCATGTTTATGCCTTGAGATACAATATGAAGGTTTTGGCCATTGGCGGTATTCCAGGGGGGCTGATGATGGAAACACACAAAATATGTAATTGGCCCGGAGAAATTGCCATCACTGGCGCCGAACTATCGCAGAAAATGATGGCACAACTGCAAGCGATGGATGCCAATATTGTCATGGAGATGGTTAGTCAGATTAGTGGCCAAATCAATGATTTCACGGTGACGACCGTTTCTGGTAAGTCGTTTCAATCCAAAAGAGTCTTGATTGCCACGGGCACCAAGCATCGCCATTTGGGCATTGACAACGAAGAACGTCTGACCGGTCGGGGCGTGGCTTATTGCGCCACTTGTGATGCCATGTTTTACAAAGGTAGGATTACGGCAGTGACTGGAGGCGGTAATAGTGCTATGACTAGTGCCTTATACTTGGCTGATTTATGTCCTCGGGTTTATCTGATTTATCGTGGACAAGCCTTGAAAGGTGAGGAAGCGCTCAAAGATGAAATTAGTAAAAAATCAAATATTACAGTCATAGCTCAGAATAATATTACCGCTATTAAAGGAGAGGATAAGGTGACTGGTCTGGTGTTGGAACATGAGTTCGAGAGACAGAGCGAATTAACTGTCGATGGACTGTTCGTCGAAATTGGTACTCTGCCATTGTCGGATTTGGCCAAAGACTTGGGCGTTGAGCTGGATGAATACGGCTTCGTCAAGGTTGGTCAGGATCAGTCTACTAGTTTAGCAGGGGTCTATGCAGCCGGGGATCTCACCAATGCTTCTAATAATTTCCGCCAGATTGCCACGGCGGTCGGTGAAGGAGCGACGGCAGCCAATGCTATCTATAGTGCCTTGAAGAAATAGTGGATTGAACAGATGAGACAAGTACTCTTGAAGACAGTGGCTAAATAGCGTATACTTAATTTAGTGATACAAAATGCCTAAGCATTAACAACTTGATATATTTTAAAAAAGTCCTTCGGGACATAAGCGAAAACTATGTTTCAAAAAAATCCAGTCAAATGGCTGGGCATGAGTGTCTTGCTATTAGCGTTATTAATCATGGGCGTCATGAGCTCTGCCTCAGCTCAAGCAGCTCCTAGTTGTGCCAAGGACGGCATTGTGACCAGCGGTACTGGCGCTAATGGTCAGTCCTATCGCTATCAAGATAGTTGTTTGAAGTATTCTGGCAATAAATATTTGGTCAGAACCGGATATTGTTATGCCTATGCTGGGGGAATGACCTATGGCTCTAAGGTGGTGTTCTGTGACGCTGGTTGTACCAACGGGGTTTGTGAGACCAAAGTCTCTCCTAGTTGCACCAAGGTTGGTAATGTTACCAGCGGTATCAAAGCTGACGGTAGTTCTTATACTATGACCGATGGTTGTGCTAAAGGAAGTTATGATAAATACATGGCCTACGGCCTAAGGTGTAATGGTTCCGCTTCTGTTGCATTCAGAGAAGATTGCTCTGGAGCTTGTGTTGATGGTAAATGTGTTCAGTCCATTGTACCGACTTGCGCTAAGCAGGATGGCGTCACTACCGGTGTTAGAGCGGATGGTACTCAGGTGACTATTAATGACGAGTGCAAGGAATTTGTACCTGGACAATTCTTGGTCTATGGTGGCAAGTGCTCACCTCATGCTGGCGGTCAGACCCCTTTGGGCTATGTGCTGAGTTTCTGTGAGTACGGTTGTGCCAATGCTAAGTGTCTAGATAAACCTGTTCCTACCTGTACCAAGGCTAATGGTGTTACTACTGGAGTCAGAGTTGATGGTACTAGTGTTAAGTTTACTGACACCTGCATTGAATTTGGGCCTGGACAATTCCTGGTCTATGGTGGCAAGTGTTCACCTTATTCTGGTGGCCAGACCCCTATGGGTTATGTTATGGATTTCTGTGATAATGGTTGTAGCAACGGTGCTTGTGACACAGAGCCTAAAGCACAAGTCCAAGGCGTTAAAATCTTCAATCAAAGTTTCAAGAACATACAAAAAAAATTGCTCAAATAATCGCTCACTTCAAAAATACTCCAGTCAATTGACTGGAGTATTTTAGTTTAATGTTTAGCAATTTCCTTTTGTGTAACCATTCTTTAAATAAAAGCTCTATTAAAGCGAGTACGTGATTGTTAGTTCCCTCTCCTAAGCTAGGAGAGGGGGCAGGGGCGAGGTCTGAAATCTACAGTAGAAAAAAAATCCCCGATCAGGTCGGGGATAAATTTATGTTATTTTTTCAAGTTTCTCGGCTACCATCGCCAATAGCTGTTCGCGAATATTGGCTACCGGTTGAGCGATTTCCGCCCAGGCGATGCGTTTGGAACCGTAGGGGTGATAATCCTTGAGTAGGCTGAGGCCGTTAATATTCTTAGGTGATGCACTGATGACACTGCAAGTATCACCACGATCCAAGAAGATAATGACGACCAAGGTTTCTGGAATCTGGATAATCAATTCGTCGACAATTTGACTGATGTCAGAATCGTTTAATAAATTAACATCGGCTTCTTCGAGAGTGCTGTGAAGTAATCTGTCGTCCAGAGAGCTCTCGAGACTAGATAATAATCTACCCCAGAGTTTGATGGTGCTGACATTGCGGTTGCGGTATAACTGAGCGATGACCAATTCACGATCGGCGCCTTGCTTGATAAGTTCAGCGGTAATCAAGAGTGATTGAGGAGTGATATTGTCTGCCTTGAAACTCTTGGTGCGACTGACAATACCTGTTAGTAGGCAAGTTGCTATTTGGTCATCAATGATGTTGGGTTGATTTTCTTTGACGAATTCAAAAATAATCTCAGAGCTGGAAGTAGCATTGACATTAACCAGATTGATTTGACCGAAATTCTCATTGCCGGCCTGGTTGTCGATATTGATCAGGGGAGTCTTGTAAAAGAAGTCGGTATTGTCCTGATAAATATCGCCCAAGCTGACCAAATCCTGAACATTGATAGTGATGATGCAGTCGTAGGCGAAATTACCGCCTTTGATACTGATGTCGTTGTCGGTGAAGAAACCGTCATTGGGAGTAATGATGAAATCCAAGCGGTCCGGATGTAATTTGTAATTCACTCGACTCACCTTGGCATTGCCGGTGGCTAGGCTAATGATGAATTCACGGTCTTGGCGTAGTTCGCCCTGAAGGCTGTCGCTGTGAGGCAGGAAGGAGTAAGATCCGCTGGGAGCTTGCCAAGCGAAAACAGACGCGTTTTTACCGAGTTTTTCTGCAATAATCTTAATAGCGAGGGCCGCTGACAAGCTGTCACCCCAAGGTTCACGATTAGCGATTATAGCTAATGATTTGGAACTGTTGAATTGCTTCCAGAACTGTTCAATGTTGTTTAACATGATTTTTGATTTTCAAATCATCTTAGCTGATAAATTCCTCTTTGTAAATGCTTAGGCCTGGGGATAAGTATTCGATTGACAATTGGCAATAAATTGATTATAAATCATAGGGAATACACATAGCACGAAATAATTTCCAATTTCCAATTTCAAAACAATGTCCAAATCTCAAATCTCAATTCCTGCCCCAGGATTGTTAGCACATAACACGCCTGAAGGCAGGCAATATAATGGGAGAAATTAAAAATTGTTAATTGATAATTGAACATCGTTAACCTGCCTACCGGCAGGCAGGTTGAATAAGCGGTCGTGGTGAAATTGGTATACACGCCAGCCTTAGGAGCTGGTGCAGCAATGCATGAGGGTTCAAGTCCCTCCGACCGCACAAAGTAAGGGAGAGAGTAAGCCAACTGCTTGGCTTGCGTAAGGATTTGAAAGTCGGAGCGATATGCGTCAGCATCGCGAGACCGGGTCGGTGAGCTTCCCCGATGAACATCGGGGTTAGCTACCGTGACCAAGTCCCTCCTTGTCCGCCCGTAGTCCCGCAGACGGGACGAAGGAGGGCGACCGCACATATAATACCACCCCGGTCTTCGACCACCCCTCCTTGTCAAGGAGGGGATTCCCCTCTGGAGAAGGGTGTCCCGATGTCCATCGCGGCGGGGTTCTAATTTGCTCTAAACTAAAAACATCCCGCTAATTTGGCGGGATGCTTTGTCATTATTAAATTTTACTTAACTTTTAATTCCTAACTGTTTCTTACGCTCTTCTAATTTAGATAGTACAACCTTGCGGATACGGACGCTCTTAGGAGTGACTTCGACTAATTCATCGTCACCGATGTATTCCAGGGCGGAATCTAGATCCATAATCTTGGGAGTATTGAGATGATCGGCAGCGCCGTCACCCTTGGAACGCATATTGGACAATTGCTTTGCTTTACAAAGGTTGACGACCAAATCCTCAGAGCGGGAGTTCTGTCCCACTACCTGACCTTGATAGATCTTGACGCCAGGTGCGAAGAAGAGAGTGCCACGATCTTGGATATTAGCCATGCCGTAGTGATTTGTTTCTCCGGCTTCATGAGCCACCAAGGAACCGCGATCACGCTCCGGCCAAGAGGCGCGGTCTTCACGATATTCTAAGAAGCTAGCGTTCAAAATTCCAGTGCCCTTGGTATCGGTCATAAATTCAGTCTGATAGCCAAAGAGACCACGAGTTGGCATCAAGAATTCCAGATAGACGATGCCTTCGCGGGTATTCATATGGCGTAATTCGCCATGGCGACTAGCCATCTTCTGAATAACTGCTCCGGAGTATTCCTCTGGAACTTCGATTTCTACTTCTTCAAAAGGATAATGGTCGCGACCATTGATTTCTTTGACGATGACCTGAGGTCGAGCCACTTGGAATTCGAAGCCTTCACGACGTAATCGCTCAATCAGAATAGCTAAATGTAATTCACCGCGTCCAGAGACAATCCAACCGGCGCTGGCTTCATCGTCCTCCACTTTGAGAGCCATGTCATTCTCTAATTCTTTCATTAATCTTTCTCTGATCTGGCGACTGGTAGAATACTGACCTTCTTTGCCAGCAAAAGGGGAGTCATTGACCATGAATTTCATCTTCACGGTTGGTTCTTCAATATGTAACAATGGTAAAGCGTGAGGATCTTCGGCGCTGGCGATGGTTTCTCCGATGTTGATATCAGCGATGCCTGAAATGGCGGCAATGTCGCCAGTCTCGATGTTAGTAGCATCAATTCTCTCCAGGCCTAAGAAAGACATGACTGAAGTTGGTCGGACGAAGTTGACCTGACCTTGGCGATTGATGTGAGCGACGCGTTCACCACTCTTGAGAGAGCCATTGACGACACGACCGGTGGCAATGCGTCCTTTGAAATTATCGGCATTAACGTTGGTTACTAGGAATTGCAAAGGTTTAGTGGGATTGCCATAAGGCTCAGGGATGTATTTAATAATCTCTTCGAAGACGACGCTGATGTCTTTCATCTTGGTAATATCAGGCTCGAGTCCAGCCAGACCTTGTTTGGCACTAGCGTAAATGATTGGAAAGTCGACGATTTCGTCAGGCGCGCCCAGTTCCACGAATAAATCAAAAGTTTTATTAACCGCTTCATCAGGATTAGCTCCGTCCTTGTCGATCTTGTTGACGACGACGATGACACGATGGTTGGTTTCTAATGCTTTTTTCAAGACGAAACGAGTCTGAGGCATTGGGCCTTCCTTGGCGTCCACCAAAAGCAGACAGCCATCAGCCATCTTCAAAACGCGTTCCACTTCACCGCCGAAATCGGCGTGACCTGGAGTGTCAATAATATTGATTTTATAATCTTTGTAGACAATGGCAGCATTTTTGGAAAAAATAGTAATACCGCGTTCCTTTTCCAAATCATTAGAGTCCATGATCAGGGCATTAGGAGCGTCTTTCATTTTGGTGTGTGACTGCTTAAGTAAAGCGTCCACTAAAGTTGTTTTGCCATGGTCAACGTGAGCGATGATGGCAACGTTTCGGATGTTCATAAAATAAGTTCGTAAAGTTTGTAAAGCTTGTCCGCCCGTAGCCCGCCGATTCGGCGAGCGAAGGAGGATTGAAAGTTTTTAAAATCCCGAGGGGAAATAAAAATGCCGAGCTGGCCGGCAATTAATTGACTTGGCTATTTTACTGGAAACATTACGATTTGTCAACCCCGAAACTCTTCCACTTCGTCATACCGGCGAAGGCCGGTATCCAGGGGTAGAATCGCAGGTACAATTCAGTTAATAAGTGGAAATTTAATAGCAACACAGCATGTAACTCCTGGATCCCGGCCTTCGCCGGGATGACATGGAGAAAATACTAACTAAGGAGGGGAATTTAAACAGCTAATTTCAATAAAATTGGCTAATAATAAAGCCAATCTATCATAAACATTGACATAATGTAAAATATATGATATAATTAGATATAGTTTTTTTAACAATTTATAAGGAATTACGATGAATCAGAGCGTTGACTCCAGAATAGCCGGATTAAAAGAATCGCTAATTGATTTGCAGGAAAGAATCAAAACTGACGATGTCAGTATTACTGAACTGAAACAGTTCATAAATGAGCTTAAAGTTAAGGATGTGGATCAATTGTTTCACAAATCTCAAAATCCGTCACCGGCACCTGAGGTTTTACTCGTAGGCAATCCTTTGTTCGGCACGCCGACCTTGATTAAGCGGGTCATGCTTGCAGAAAATTTTTCTCTTGAGGGAAATGTCCAGCCAAGGCAAGAATACAAATATGGTGCCATTTTAACGGATGGTTTCAAGAACGAATACTTTGCTGAGTCAAATTTAACCGGCTTGGTGACACTGGCTATTACTCCGCTTACTCGTGAATCTACTGTTAGGAAAATCGTGTTAGGATTTAATCAGACCGATGCAATAGCTCTAGTTAACGCTCTGCATCAAACTTTAATAGAGGATGAATCTCAGCTGGAACAATATAAAGATAATAATATAATTATTCCTGTATTATCAAACTGGCGAGATGAAGAAGAGTACAACGATGATTATGTATGTCTTAGCTTATTTTATGGAGATGGTGTTGGCTGGTTTTGGACTCAAATCTGGCTTGATATCAAGTTGAAAGCTGGCACAGGAATAGCAACGCTGTCTCAGTAATTTCTAAAATCTCCGTACTTTATAATTTTAGACCTTGGAATAAAAATTCCTTGGTCTATTTTTTTTGGTGATAGATTATTTTTGAATACTCTGTCAGCCTGTGCTATAATGTATAAGGCGATGGAGCTAATTTAGTATTATAAAAGCCGGCACTATTTTTAGTGACGGCTTTCTTTTACTTTAAGATACTTTTCTTTCATCCAAATCGAGTTGGAGCCAGGTATTATAAATTCACAATGGATATAATTAATTTCATTTTTATCTAAGGCTGTTATCAACGAATCTGCATCAATGAAGCGTTTTAAACCGCAAAATTTCTCAAATTCTTCAATGAATGGTTCTGGATAAAAAATAAAATTATCTTCACTTAAATCATACCCCATGACACCTAAACGCCTGCCTCGACAGATATTTAAAGCATCTTCTTTGCTAACATTTTTTATTGCCGCTGCTGGACTTTGCCACTTGCCTTCATTTTGCTCAGGCAACCAAATAACTAACCATTTTGGAGCTTTATCCAACCATTCATTTATTTCTTTATTAAGCCTATCTGAATCCTGCGAGAATTTATCTTGTGCTTTATTATACTGAATCCTGGCCACAAAAAATAATATTACCGCTATGATTATAATTGCGGATACAATTATTAAAATAATTAACATCTAGAGATCTCCTAAAATTATTGTTAAAAAGCTATTTTAAATTTTATATCACAAATTATTAAAATTGTCAAACGATAGTGCCAAAAAAGCCGGCGCCAAAATACGAATGTTATGTTTAAAAAAGGCTAATATTGAAATAAATAACTCCTTGAGTTCAATAAGTAAGTGCAACACTTCTAATATATTAGTATAATAGAAGTGTATGATCTACAAACAACTAACAATTGAAGAAAGAGAAAAAATACAAT
>Ga0172379_10001683_pt1 | contig 42797 bp, 35 predicted proteins | sample GrowelOW334metaG_FD_119756 | JGI IMG/M metagenome (GOLD analysis project Ga0172379, IMG submission 119756) | Groundwater microbial communities from an aquifer near a municipal landfill in Southern Ontario, Canada - Groundwater well OW334 metaG | ecosystem: Environmental > Aquatic > Deep... | reverse complement strand
ATCCATTTGACCTCTGGCCTTCTGTCTATGCAGCATCGTACGGCGGATCGGTCTACCTTCTGGCGTTTTTATACTATGTTGTTACAACAAATGGCAGAACGCGATTGAAGATCATTACCGGAGTGCTCATCGTTGCTTTCATTACAGCAAATTTCCTGTTCCTATCGACGCAGGAATCCATGAGCCGGTATCAACGTTCACTGCTGACGAAGATCCGTGTCGCGATTGGCGAGGGAGTATTGCTCAGCGAAGACGTGACGGAACGTGCACTACCTGCATACGGTGCCTATAAGGATCAGAAGGGAAAGAAAAAAGGGATCAGTACGGTCTTTCGGGAACTTCACAAGGATAAGATCCATGAGAATATGTTTGTATCGACGAGCATGGAGTACGATGCGTCGAAACGATACGTTCATTTTTACTCCGATACGGCAGTCACACTGATCAGTGTCGATACCGTAGCGCGGGGTACGGACGGAGCCTTCGGTAATGTAAACGGGAGCACGGGAAAACTGCAATCTACCACGACGATAACAGCACGGGGGGTGACGTATGAACGAAATAACTGATCCGAAGGAATCGCCGGAATTTTCACCGGCTTTTGTACGCTGGCTTATTTCACTCACCATTGTCGTTTTGATGCTTGTCTTTGTTTTTGAGCCGAAGATCAATCGAACGATAAACAAGGGAACGGATTTTTCGCTGCCGGCTGGAGCGATTGCTGCCAGAGCGCAGGTAGAGTATGGTATCACTGAATTTCAGGGTGCACCTATTGAACCGATCGCAGAGGAACATCGCACGCGGTCATTGCTCTATCTGTTGTTCGGGTTTGTCGTGATACCGACGGCAACATTTTTCCTGGTGCAACGAATGAATTCCGAAGAGGAAGGCGGTGGTACGGCAATACTGTCTTCATCCATCCGGACCGTATTGTTCCTGCTCTTCCTTTGCGCAACAGCGCTCGTTTTTATCACCACTGCTAGCGCTTCGATCTATGCGCCGCTCATCTTTGAAAATATGAGGATTGACAATGTGATTTCCGAAGAACGGGACGGACTCACACGGGAATTGGTAAAAGTGTACAACGATGTAATCATATATTCTTATTCGACAAAAAAATATGGCGGGAAGAACAACGATCTTCGTAACGTACGGACCATTTCGGAGATTGGTAGTCCGGAAAAATCACAATATGGTTCGTTGCATCTGCAGCCGATGATATCGGATTCCATGATTTCTGTTATCGCTGTCGGAACAATCCCGATAGAAAAGAATACGTTCAAGAATGCCAACGGCGGGACCGGTTTTGCACAATACACCGTGCATATTTTTCCGGCAAAGCAGTTGCACACCATTGAACGAAACAATTAAAGGAGGAAATGGACGATGACTACTTCACAACAGCAATGGATCACATTTCCCCTGAACAAAACGTGGATCGTTGTCGGGTATTGTCTCTATGTGGTGGGACATCTTTTTCCGCTGGCGGTATTGTATTGGCTGGAAGGAAACGGCGGAATAGTGCGGGCGGTTGCCGGAGCATGGTCGTTCGGCGGGTTAGCGGTGATCGCGTTTATCATCGGGTACCGATCAAGGGGGATAACGATCATAGAACCCATTATTTCTGCTTTACTATATACCCTTACAATGAACGTAGCATTTTCAAATTTTTGGACAGGGACACTGCAAATCAACGGACTGTTGTGGCTTGTGCTTGCATTTATCGCCTCATCAATTTCTGCAACGATCGGCGAAATTATGCAGCATATGAAACCGAAAACGGCGTGATACTGCAGAGAGGGAAATGCACACCATCCCCGAAACCGATCGGTTTCGGGGATGCGATGTGAACTGCACTTAAGAACGGTTTTTTTCTGATACTATTTTAACAATAACAGTTTTTTGGAAATAACGTTCGTATTCGTCCTCACTCTTAGAAAATATACTCCCGTGCCCGCGGTTGTTCCGCCAACGGTAATTCCATTCCATTGCAATGAGTGTACTCCTGTTTGTTGAGCAGGTGCGACAGCTCTCCAAATAGTGCGCCCCATAATATCGCATACTTCTATCTCAACATTGCTCGCATTCGGTAACCAGTATTGAATAGTCGTGGTTGGATTGAACGGATTAGGAAATACACTAACTTCGAATCTATCAGGCACGACCGTACCACGTGGTACACCCAATATCACAGAATTATCTGCAAGCGGTGTCGGATGCATGAATCCCCACGTGTCAGAGCCATTCGGATATCGGCCGAAGGAAATATTCGCTGTTTGCGGTCCGAAGGTGATCGAGTCAAGCACAGTAACGCCGTCGGTATCTGTTATGGCAACGTATTCACCTCCTGCACTGAGTTTAATAGCCGCATGAACCCCCGGCTCCGCTGTTTCTTCATCGCACCATACAATAAGGTACTGGCCGGGATCGATCACTAGATCCGGTTGAGTGAATTTATATTTCGTAAGTGAAGTCGGTTTATCGGTAATATATTTTCCTGTGAGCGTTACCGGCTGCGCTGTAAGATTGTAAATTTCCACCCAGTCATCAAAATCTCCGGAAGGATCGGTAATGGAAGTGTTGTCCGCCATAAATTCATTGATGATCAATGACGGAGCGGCAGTATTTGACGCTGTGATCACAATAAAACCTCCTCCGGGATATAAAGTTGCCTGATCCAGCGAGTCCAAAACGAAAATTTTTATTGTACCAGAACTGTGTTCTTGCAGCGGAGGAAGAACGCTGGTCCATCGATCGAATTCTTCTACACGCTTCGTTCCCGGAACGGCAGAGCGCATCATCGGAATCACTTGTGTGACAGTATCGCCGGTCGGTTTATACTGTACCCAGATTTTCTTTATGCCGGCCGTTGCGATGACGCTGGCGGAAACTGTAATGGAGTCCGATGGAAGTGGATGCAGAGGATGAATATCATGCCGGTACACATCCGGAAAGAGTCCCAAAGGATTCAACTGATTTACAATTGAAGAATTTCGCAGGTTGATAAACTCTCGCAAGCCGAATTTCACATGCTTGTTGGAATAAGGAAATGACGAATACGAGTTATGAAAGTCGTCCATGGTAAAACCATAATCCAGCGTCCTGTAGTGATCATCCGCAGCTGCAGCGGTGATGGTATCCTTGATGCGGTTTATCCGATTCTCCCAAAGAGGAAGCATCGTTACATGGTTCCGATAGAATTGTAGGAAATGCGTATACCGCTCCCAGTATTTTGGAATGGCGATCAGCCGTTCCCAGAGCGGCCTCGGTCCAGCGACGGCTTTAGGATAATTGTACGGATCCGCGGTTGCCCAGTTCACGCTGAACCAGTCGATACCGAATGTGTTATCATAATCGTACGGAATGAGCGTGATCTTTCCGGTTGACGGGGCATGATAGAGATAATAGTTATTCATCAGGGACCGGTAATCGTCCCAGCTGCCGATAAGGGTATTAACGGCAAAGTATCGCAGTACGCTGTTAACATCCAGGATTGTTTCAAGGGAATCAACAAAGTGTTCGTCGGAAACATTTTTCAAAATGCTCGCCAGCCGGGCAAGCTGTGAATAATCCGCCGCTGTTTCGTTGGTCTTTAGTTCATACACCGGTGTGGAGCCGCTCATTTTGTTTTTGTACAGGTTCGGATCGCTTCCAAGATATTGCAGGTCGGCGCCGTACAGGCATTTCCATAAGTTGCCGCTGTCGTCCGCGAAATTCTTCTTCAGGAATTCTTCGTCAATATGTTCCACGGAAACATACAATCCGTAATAGGTGCCGTTGATGTATACCCTGGCATGATTGGCGCGCGAAGCGGTGATGCCCATATCGCGGTACAGGTCGAACGATAACTTACTGCGGATGATGGAGGGATCGTTATGCTCGCCGTTCAGGTTCAATTTTTCTACGCCATGAAGTTTTCTTCCTTTGATGAATGTATTATAGGAAATCTTGAACGATTTTTTCTTTGAAACGCGCGACGTATTGCCCCGCAGTCTGAACCCGATGGAATCTGCCGTTTCGTCGATATAGGCATTTCGGAATCGGACGGAAGCGACATGTTCGCTGTCGCTTTCAACATTGTTATACATCCACTCCAGTATTGAAGGATCAACTGTGACATCGATACGCACCAGTGAGGAATCCGAATAGACTTTCCAGCTGTCATCCGGTTGGGAATAGAGAGTGAATAAGGGTAAGGCGCAAAGAAGAAAAAATTGTTTCATAGGAAAAGCGCTTTCAAGAGAATGGTCGGAATCGTCATTATTCGGGAAAAACCTCACCGAACAGATTGCGTACTCGGGAATCGTCAGGAATGATTATGCAATGTGTAAGTCGGCGAGACGATGTTAATGTATGTACAAGAAGGTAATTGTATTGTCTGGGAGAAACAAGGATGAAAAGAGGATCAGAAGTTGTTCGATTACCGCACCATACCGAATTGCCTGTTTTTCTCCGTTCGAAGGATGAAATACTTGAGCCGCTTTTGAAAAATTTCCGGTCTGCTTCTCGCTCCGTCTATCCATCCGATTCGGATTCGCCTATAGGAAAGCGGGAACGATTGAAAATGCTTCCATGCGAGCGGATTCTTCCGTATCGCATCCAGAATATCGCGCGGAAAGACAAATCGTTTTGGCGTGAGAGCAAAAGTCCCAAGATGTTGGACGATTGCTGTTAATCCGGCTTTTCTCATTTTACCGGAGGCGATCAACCGACGGATTCGTTCTTTGTTCATTTCGGAGAGTACACTATTCGGCTTTCGTGGAGAGAAACGCTGCACATAACTTTTGGTATCGCGGGATTTGACAATACTGTCGATCCAACCATAGCAGAGAGCCTCTTCCACCGCGTCATTGTACGGTATCCGCTTCTTCCCGGAATCCTTTTTATAATAGATCAGCCAGATATCGCTGGCGGTTGCATGGTTTTTGGCAAGCCAGGAACGCCATTTTATTCTGTCCTGTATATCGAGAGTTTTTCCGACACGCATAGGAGTCCGTTATTTTCCCTGTAATTTCGCCAATTGTTTTTTTATACGTTCGTTGTCCGGACTTAACGACAATGCCTTTTTATAATTTTCGATCGCTGCAGGAATGTTACCGGCATCTTCATAATAGCTTGCCATGTGAGTATAGGAAAATGCAAACGACGGATACATTTCGATGTTTAATTTTATTATCTCCATTGCTGCAGATTTTTTAGTCGAATCCACTGCGATTTTATCCGCAAGCCGGAGCAGCGTCCCTTCCTTAAAATTGTATGTATATCCGCCGTACAGTTGTTCGCGGAGTGCGCGATACAGTTTGATGGTGGAATCGATGCCTGTTGCGTCAAAGGTTTCTTTTAATCGCTCTTCAAGCAACAGCGGACGGGAGGCACCGCGATGGCAGGTTTGGCAATTCACTTGGATGGAGGAAATACCGTCTTCGTGCAGGTCCGCCAGGAATTTTGTGTTGATGTTCTTCGTCATTGTAATCATCAACCGTGCTTTATTCTTCGCTGGTTTTGCATCGGATGCAAAATCCCATTCTTTAAAATCCTTTCCTTCTTCGCCGATGTGGCAGTGTATACAACGGACCCCCAGCGCTCCGGTGAATGTAAACATGGTCCGCTGCAATTCTCTGCCGGTTACCGTGGACGGAAGCACGGTCATATTCTTCGGTGCGTCGGGCCATTGCCATTGCTGACCGGAAAGGAACTCCGTACTGACAAGGAGAAAAATACAGAGCACAAAATATTTCATATCGCACCTTTAAAAAAATGAGTGATGTTTTTGATGTTCTTGTCCTGTCATTGTTCATCGTTCTGACGCGATAAATCTGTCCGTGTCAGCCATACCATTGCTTCTAATGACGTCGAAAAAACTTTAATGTTCACGCCGAGAATATTCGCCAGGTTCTCGCCGAACGCAACCGTTGTGCGGTGATGGTCTTTGTTGAGATCGACATAAGCAATGCGCAATTGATGGGAGCGTGCAAACCGGGCCTGTGTCCGGATCACTTCGAAGATATCAAAGGGGTCCAACCCCGGTCCGGTCAGACGTTCTTCGATAAGGACATTGGTACAGCGATGTTCGCCGATGGCATGTTGTATATCGGTGAAATACCGATCAACATTCTTCGCGGAATTGTCTCCTTCGACCATGGCGTGCAGATACTGTGGATGATATGTGATGTGAATGGTGTAGCTCATCGGCGCACCGCTCTCTCTTACCGTTTTTGCACTTTCAAACTGTCCGGGTGATGGATCAATTTCAACGAATCCTGAATGGTTTTCGTCCAGGCGATCAGCAGCGATTTCTGGTTGTCGGATAATCGGGCATCATGATGCATAATCGTGTAATCCGACAGCGGCATTAGATTGTCCTTCACCATTTCTTCGATCTCTTCCAGTTTGTGATACTGTTTTCGCGGCCGATAGGAAGCAAATTCGGAAAAGTTCAATTCCTTTTTTCCCAGGCGGATGTGGCCATCCAGCCATTGTCCCACCGGTTGAAATTCGGCATACCACGGATATCGGGTGTTATTGCTGTGGCAGTCATAACAAGCAACGGTCAGGATGGAGTCGACGCTTTCCGGTATTGCAAAAACCGTGGATAGATGTTTTGACTGATCATTGGAAATGTTCTTTGCCGGCCGATCGACCTGCATTCCAAGAAACACAATACCGGCTGCCAGGATAATGAAACGGAAGACTTTTTTAAACATAGATTATTTTACACCGTCTGTTCGTGATATTGAATCGTAGTTGATGCTCCACCGTTGCACTTGCCCTCCAAATATACGGAAATCTTTAGCATTCCATAGAAAAAACAAAATCCACCGTCAATAATTTTTTCACGGCGCTGTACTTCGTATGTCTAAGAATCTCCATCGGACCACCATCGTACAGCAAATGACCATATTCGAGAAGTGATTTATGCTAAGAAATGATTGATCAATTGAAGCGTATCATCGTAATGAAAAATTTTGATTGCGGAAAGCAATGTCGGCGTATTCTTGATGAAAATGTGCACACGGAAAACAAGGGGGGCGGATTGATGCGTGTTATTTAAACCTGCGAATGTTGCAGGGTGAGATGACTTCCGCCGGCAGGGCCCGTTACCGATAGTAATTTTTTCCATAGTTGCTGCTGGTTGGCTTGCTTCCAAAGCCGGACGAATGCCCGGTATTTCTTTCCCCGCACTTGACGTGCATACTCTGTCAGAAACAACAAACCTCGTTCGATGCGCGGGAATGTTGTCGTTGCCCCATAAAATTTTTCCGTCTTCCGCCGTTCCTCTTCGATAAATTCCGGAATTGTGGCGAGCCAGACATCACAATCGTGCATTTCGCCGAGAAGATCCTGCAACAAACGGAGTGTTCGAATATACGGTTTCATTTTTCCGCCGTATGATGGATTGAAAATCTCCATAACATACCGCAGACGTTTTGCCGCAATACGCATTTCGTGATGCTCTTTTGATGCAGACATCTGCTGCACATATTGTTCATATTGAAAAAGTGCTGCAACATGCGTTGCAATAGCAAGCCCGGCACGTTGTCGCAGCGGCAGTGTACGAGTCGCAGTCCGGCGGGATTGTCCGATGGAAAATGCATGTTTCAATGTTGCAGAAACAGTGCTGGATTCCAAAGCATCAAGCGAAGCAATAACACCGGACATTCGTTTGTGACGGCGTTGAGCCAGCCGCAGAAGTAATCGTTCCAGCCCGGAACGATAACGCTGTGCTTTCTTTTTCCTCAGCAGTGATATCAGGAATTCCATTTGCACGTCGCCGTCCCGTACAGCACCGCAGGATTTACGAATTCGTCGAATGCTCCGCTCTCCGACGGTCAGCACGGACGGAGCGATGCACTCGGCGAACAGCATTGTTGCGGCATGGAACCGTCGTGAAGCGACACGCAGATCGTGAATGGCATCCGCATCATAACTGTTTCGAACGTTCAAAACTTCAATAAGGAAAATATCCAACCGTGCAGCAAGTGTGCGCAAACCGAATGCACGGTATGTGGGGTAACGGCGGTTCATAATGGTACAAACTACAAAAGGAGGGGAAAGGAAACAATCGGTCCGCAAACGATACCCGGAGCGATCGCTCTCTTTTTATGGACGCTGGTCTATGACAGGTATTTTGTTTTGATGATGTTTAGATGATGAAGTTCGTGTCCGGCAAGATGATAGATCAACGCGCGGACCGTAACCGCGTGATTGTTTGCCGTGCCGCTGCGCAACCACGCATCTTCCGGAAGATTGCTGAACAATGAGATTGTAGCGTTTCGCACAGTACGGTACTCCTCAAGAAGACTTTCAGGAGTCCTATCGTTTGCCTTCGATGTAACAACATACGGATCCTGATCGAATCCGGGAAGTGCCGTGGAATCATTACGTGCAAACCGCAGTGCCCGGTAACTAAAGATTCGTTCATCGTCGATGATGTGCAGCAAAATCTCCTTAATAGTCCATTTCCCTTCCGCATATCGGTGCAACCATTGCGCGGGCGTCAGTGTGCGAAGGAATCGAATCATCGCATCGCCGTTCGTTTGCAAATGTTCGATAATTCTTCCATCATCCGGAAGCAGTTTGATGTACATAATCGCATACGGATCGTATTCGCCAGGGAGCGGTTTTGGGATGAGTATCATACGGTTATTTTTTTATTGATACAGCGAATCTGTGTCCGAGAATTGCACAAGGAATGTAGGTGAACAGGTTGATAATCCAGAGCCGCAGTGGATGTGTTACCATTAACATTCCGGTTACACCAAAGAGAGTGAATAATGCGGCTACGATCAATGCATTGCGTTTTCCGTGCACGTTGTCGATTACCGTCGCAAGGAATCCTCCGGCACATCCTCCGAATGCCATACCGATGAATGTTAGCAGAAACGCCCCTGTCGGCAGATAGGCAAGATAAAGTTCCAGCGCAAGCTTGTTGAGAACGGAAAGATCCGGCGGGGCGGGATAGTAGTGCCGGGTGACTACGTTGACAACGGCAACAACGATGCCTGCAGCGGCGATCCCGCCGGCGATGGAAAGGAATGTTTTATTCATTATTTGTTTGCTGTATCAGTTGAATACGGAGTTACACTTCAAACCATTTCTCCGTCATAGCAGCCAGCGCGCCATTCTCATTGTTATGATGAAACTCATTTGAGTGCGGATCATACCGGTAATCCTTCTTCCAGTGCGTAATATTTTGTTCGATCTGTTTCAGCGCTTCGGTAATCCGCAATACTTCATCGTTGGTGGTGGTTGGATGGAGCGAAATGCGAACCCAGCCCGGTTTTTCGGACAGGTCACCTGCATCGATCTTGTCGGTGATGGATTTCGAATGCCGCTGGTCCACGTGCAGCAGGTAGTGGCCGTAAGTTCCGGCGCAGGAACATCCGCCGCGCGCTTGAATGCCGAACCGATCGTTGAGGATCTTCACAACAAGGTTGTAATGGATGTTGTCGAAGTAAAAGGAGAACATGCACAGGCGGTCTTCAATGTTGTCCGCCAACAGTTTCAGATGCGGAATAGCTCTCATCTGACCGAACATCATCGATGCCAGTTCGTGTTCGCGGGCTGCGATATTTTCGATCCCCATCCGTTCCTTCAGCTGCACAGCAAGCGAGGCTTTAATCGCCTGCAGAAATCCCGGCGTACCGCCGTCCTCGCGAATTTCAATATCGGGTGAGAATTTATGCTGGCCCCAAGGATTGGTCCATAGCACCGTGCCGCCGCCGGGTTGATCAGGTGACTTCAGCGTGTAGAGACGTTTGTTGAAGAGAAGCACTCCCGGTGTTCCTGGTCCCCCGAGAAATTTATGCGGGGAAAAAATTACGGCATCCAGCTGTTCCCGAGCATCTGCTGGATGCATGTCGATCTTCACATAGGGTGCGCTGGCAGCAAAATCGATGATGGCAATACCGCCGTGTTCGTGCATGATGCGGGCAAGCGTATGATAGGGGGAGAAAATGCCGGTGACATTTGAACAGGCGGAAAATGAACCGATCTTTACCGCGCGGTCCTTATACCGAAGCAGGGCGTTGCGTAGATTGTGAACATCCACCAATCCCTCTCTTGTCGGTTCGAGAACACAAACGTCCGCTATTGTTTCATACCAAGTAGTCTGGTTTGAATGATGTTCCATGTGCGTTACAAAAACTACCGGACGTTCAGCATCAGGAATAGCGAGGGTGTTCCGAAATTGTTCGGGGATCTTCACACCAAGAATGCGCTGGAACTTGTTTATCGCTGCGGTCATCCCTGCGCCGACAAACAATAGAACATCATCAGCACTGGCGTTAACATGTTTCTTAATGATCTCATGTGCATGATGATATGCATGAGTCATCAATCCGCCGGTGATGGAAGACTCCGAATGGGTGTTCCCCACGAACGGACCGAATGATTCCAGCATTTTCCGCTCGATCGGTTCATACAGGCGGCCGCTGGCGGTCCAATCCGAATAGAGCATCTTTTGATTGCCGTACGGCGACTGGAACATCGCATCAATACCGACAATATTGTTGCGAAATTGGCGGAAGTATTCTTCATAATTCATAAAGTAAAACTACGAAAGGAATTTACGGGAAGCAAGAAAATGAGCGAGTTCTACCCAAGTTGGTTTTTTTGCTGAAAATGTCTATGAAATACTGGAAGAATAGAAGTCACTGTATTTTGCTCTTTTCAGGGTCTAAATCTCCGCCGCTTGTCCTACACGAAGCATCTCTTCGGGAAGGACCACTTCGAGGCGACGGAGATAATGTATTCGGCAATAATGATATCTCGCGAATCATCTAATGTTCTGACGTAGAGCAGCCTTCTTTCATGAAAGAATAAAACGTTTTCACCGTTCATATTAATTTTTTGAACACTCTTGTCGTCAATTGACCTTCTTCCTAAATATTTCTACCATGGGAGCACTTGCCACTGCCCGTCTCACTCTATTGAACTATTGAAAAGGATATGATCATCATGAAAAGCATATTGCATCTTGCCTTCATAGTACTGTTTACGCATCACGCCACAGCTCAGGAATCAACCCTTGCACTCGCCAGAATATTTTCCGACAACCTTGTTCTGCAGCAGAAAAGTGAAGCGCCTGTGTGGGGAAAAGGAACGCCGGGTGAGTATGTTTCCGTCACCGCATCATGGGGTAAAAATTCCAAAGGAATCGTTCAGCCAGACAGCAGTTGGATGGTGAAAATTAAAACACCGAAAGCGGGCGGTCCGTACACTCTCTCAATTTCAAGCGACAATAACACAAAGGTGTTGAACAATATTATGATCGGCGAAGTATGGCTTTGTTCCGGGCAATCAAACATGGAAATGCCGCTCGAAGGATGGATGCCGGAGAATCCGATCGATCACTCTGAATCGGAAATCCACAATGCTGCTTACCCCGGAATACGGTTTTTTACTGTGGAGCATGCCATCTCTTTACAACCGAACGATACCTGTGTAGGCGCCTGGAAAGAATGCACGCCGGAGGCCGCTGCAAAATTTAGCGCGACAGCATTCTTTTTCGGAAAGAAACTACATCGTGAATTGAATGTTCCCATTGGATTAATTTTTTCGGCGTGGGGCGGTACGCCGGCACAGGCCTGGACAAGTGAAAAATTTATCACACAGCATCCGAACTATACAAATCTTCCGGCGCAGCTTGCACACGCGGAAGCGGAATTTTCTCAATACATGGAATGGTTGACATCTCATGCGATAATTGACATTTCCGGGAAGAGTTATGATGAAGCCTGCAAAGGATTGCAGTTTAATGATACGCTGTTAGCACTTTCTAATTTCAATGACAGCAGTTGGCGTGAAATGAAACTTCCCGCGGGATGGGAGGGGACGGAAGTCGGTACTTTTGACGGCGTTATATGGTTCAGAAAGAAGGTCGAAATCCCGAAACAATGGATGAATCAAGAACTCATAATGGAGTTAGGCCCGATTGACGATCACGATTTGGCATTCATCAACGGGAAACTCGTCGGCGGACTTGAAACAGGAAGTTCGTGGAATGTCAATAGAGTGTATTCCATTCCCGCAGAAGCTGTTCAAGAGAGCGTAATCACCATCGCAATCCGTGTTATCGATCTTTTCGGAGGAGGCGGATTCTGGGGGCGGCCTGAACAGATGCAGATTCGAGTCAAAAATGGCGAAGATAAAATGAGTCTTGTGGGAAACTGGAACTACATGCCGATTGCTGAATTTAGAGATTCGAAATTTTATATATTTGACGCCGCTGCCCGTGAATATTATTCTCGTCCACCGCTGGTCTTGGAAATCTCTTCGCAGACTCCTACGGCACTCTATAATGGAATGATAGCTCCGCTTGTCCCATACGCGATTAAAGGAGCAATTTGGTATCAGGGAGAAGCCAACACGGAAGATCCGGAAGCCTATAGTTCGCTGTTCCCATTGATGATTAAAAACTGGCGGCACGATTGGAACAATAATTTCTCATTCTACTTTGTGCAAATTGCGCCTTTCAATTATGGCGCGGCAACGGAATCACAAAGGTTGCGCGAAGCGCAGATGCTGACACTTTCGCTGCCGAAAACGGGCATGGCGGTAACACTCGATATTGGAAATGCAACGAACATCCATCCCTCCAACAAAACAGATGTTGGTGAACGGCTGGCTCGGTGGGCGCTGGTAAAAGATTATGGGAAGAAAATACCATTTTCCGGTCCTCTTTTGAGCACAATCAAAATAAAAAAAGATGCTGTTATTCTTTCTTTCGATCATGCAGAGGGGTTAAACATTAAGTCTTCCAATAGTTCAGCATCGTTTCAAATAGCGGGAGAAGACAGCGTGTTTAAAGACGCTCTCGTGGCCGTCAAAGGTAAAACACTTATCGTCCGTTCACCCGATGGTTCGAAACCGCTTGCGGTGCGATATGCGTGGGATAATGTGGCCGAAGCAACACTCTTCAATAAAGCAGGATTGCCGGCGCCCTCCTTCAGGACGGACCGATGGCAAAAATAACGAACGGCCATTCTACAAAAGGAGTTTATGGAGGTATATGATGAAAAGAACTTGGATGTTTTTGATTCTCATCGGAGTGTGTGTGGCAATTTCATCAGCACAAACAAGCGCACGGATTGAATACGCCGGAAAAACTCCCGAAGGACTTGTTGGCAACGGACGAAGCGTTGTGCGGGTCTTGCCGACAGGATTTACCTTTCACTCAGGCGGAAATGCAACGGGCGAATTGAGATTTTTTGTAAAAGGAAAATTGTTCGTCGTTGACCCCCGCAATACGCATGCAGAGTTTTTTCCGGGCGGCGTCAAGTACACACTTTCAAGTCCTGACGTAAAAGTCGAGATTTTGTACGGCGCAACGCCGGAGAATCCCTTCTTTGTCGTCATTCGTGCGCAAGGCAAAGTAAAATCCGTCGATGTAGAAGTGAACGCGAACGGTATGCCCGCGATCGTTCCATCCGGCCGAATGCCGGTACACTTGAAAAAAGGTGTCGGACAAATAATTTTCTCTTCCAACGCGGTGCTTCCCAATGGTACGGTGAAAGAAATTCAACAAAGATTGGAGTCACCGTATCAAAAAGAATTCATCCTTCACACTCCCTCATCGCTTGTGAACCGCGCCGTTCCGTTCAATCGCTATTTGCTTGATCTCGGTTTCGATGGTAATCTGCATGTCTGCGAAATTTTCCGCTGGCGCGATGTATGGTCGCGCGATCTCGGATCAGGGCTTGTTCCCGGCGCCATGTCTGCCGGTCAATTCTCTGCCGCACGCACAACTATCGAATACGATCTTCGCCGCTATGAGAGGAATAATCCCCGCGGATTAAAAGCGACGGAAGATCCGTCGCAGGGAGGATCAGCCGAAGGAACATCCTGGCTCGCGCGCGCGGTGTGGCGATACTACCTTTTCACCGGAGATACCAGCATGTTGAAAAATGCGGAACGGATATTGCGGCCATGGGTGAATGCGTGGATTGACCGGGATGCAAACGAAAGCGGCCTGCTGGTTGATGTTACGGAATGGATGGATCATTCACGGTTCTTCCTTTTTCCCGACGGCTCACGCATCCTCTATTCTAATGCTCTCTTTGTTGATCTGCTCGAAACCTTCTCGAAAATAGAACAAACACTTGGCGACAATACTGCATCTCAAAGATTAGAAGAAGTTCGAACACGATTTCTTCGTGGAATCAATGCAGTATTGTGGAATGAAGCGACCGGAGAATATGACAACTTATCGCTCTGGGGGAAGCGCGATACTCGATCTTCCTCTGCGGAAAATGCACTGGCAATTTTATGCAATGTGGTTCCGGCCGAACGAACACCAAAAATATTGGATGCGGTGAAGAAAAATAATTGGCGCGCAGCCGGTTCAACCACTATTTTCCCGCCGATGACGCATGTTGATATTTCGATTGATCATAATTATAAAATGTGGCCATGGTGGAATGCGGTTGAAGCAAAGGCGAGGCTGTTGAACGGCGACATTGAGGGAGGTATACACCTGCTTGAATGCTGTTCGAAGACGCTGGAGGATGAACATTTTCCCGGATTGATGGAAGAACTTACGACGCCGGAAGGCGTTACCGAAGGAGGCAATGCATTTCTCACCGCTGCCGGCTCCTATCAAGACGCGATTGTAGAAGGACTTCTCGGTATCGAAATTCTTGAACCGGCGTGCGCGCGGATTCGCATTTCTCCGAACACACCGAAGCAATGGAGCAATTGGAATGCAACTGTTCCTCTTCCCGAAGGAGAAATCATTCTCCAACAGTCGAAAGGAAAGCTCCGCATACGTGTCACCGATCCGCGGGTAAAAACAGTTGAAGCGCCAGTTGGAGCAATCGTTGAAGGAGCAGGACGCGAAGAAGTTGCAGTTCGAACTCACCCCGCGCTTGCCAATTGGTCAGTTCCGAAGCCACTTGAAGCGCCGGCCTTGCGTTCACGAAAAGCAGCTCTCTTCTACGATCGAAATATTCCGTCAACATCAATGGAAGGACTTCCCCAGAGACGTATTTCCATTGATGAACTTCTGACGCTGGACTCATCGAATATCGATGCACTTATTATTGCAGGAAATGCATTACCCGGAAAAACTCAAAAAGGAGTTGAGATTCAATCGGCACTAGCCCGCTTCCTTGATCGCGGCGGGGCATTGGTATTTTTCGGCGCAACGATGCACGAACGCGGAACGATGGGAGAAACTGGCGGCCTGATTGATTGGTACGAATATCGCGGCGGTTTTAATTTCCGTCCGTTGACACAATGGAAGTTCAGATCCTCAGGTGATGCTCCGTCGGTGAAACGCGAACACGAGAAAGGAATGGTTAACAATTGGCGCAAAAATGAAGTTTCAGATTCGGCATGGGAAAGCATCAAGGTTCCGCAAGCATGGGAAGAACATTTCGGTTCACCGTTTGACGGATGGGGTTGGTATAGAGTCCATTTCGAACTTCCTGCAGCTGCACGCGGGAAAACGGTGGTGCTCGATCTCGGAAGGATTGATGATGAAGATTGGACATTTGTCAATGGGATTCTTGCAGGTACGCAGGGCGGATGGCAGTCACAACGCCGGTATGTTCTGAAACCGGGTACTGCAGTATATGAAGCGTTAAATTTTGGCAGCGACAATATACTCGCAGTTCAGGTCTATGACGGAGGCGGAGGTGGAGGACTGTATGCGGATTCGGCAAGAGTTGGAATAGAGACTGATGATTTTGCTTGGCGTCCGATAAACCCATTCAACACGATGACCGTTGAACAGCCGGTACGGTTCGGCGTTGTGTCATGGGGAAAAGGAGATTTCTTTAATTCGTGGGAAACATCGCGCGGCGCTTTTGGGTTTAAAGTCGATGGTAAAGGAGTTGAGTTTACAGATGTCCTTTCAGGAATCTCATCCATCGATGTCCCCGTGTACGAAGCGTTCACCGACTTTGCGATTGCGAAGCCCCTGTATTTTCAGCCGCTTGCGTTCACTACTACGCAGCGAAAATTACTAATTCCCGACAATGGTGAACGATATCCGTGCCTGGCGCGTATTGTGAATACGCAAACCGGCGGAGAGTTCATTCTTATTCCCGCATCGATTACTAAAACACCGGCGGGAGTAGAGGTGTTAAAGAAATTAAAAATAGAATAAAACGATATGAAGAAATTTTTTGTTCTGTTCGCCTTGCTGTTCTGTTCGCAGATATTCTGCATCGACGGCAACAAGCATCATACTCTTGTGATAATTGCGCCACATCCCGATGATGCCGAAGCGTCATGCGGCGGATTGATTGCCAATTCGGTAGCCGCGGGTGACAGCGTTATTATTCTTACAATGACTGGGGGCGAACTTGGCATCTGGGGTAAATCGCAAGCGGAAGCACGCGCCATTCGTACGAAGGAAGCGCAAAACGCCGCTGCTATTCTCGGTGCCACAGTGCAGTTTTTCGGAGGAATAGACGGAGCGCTTGCCGTGGATACTGCAACAACGCGCAAACTTACCGAAATGCTGATAAAAATAAATCCCGATATCGTCACTGCGCCGTGGCCGCTCGACGTCCATTCCGATCACCAGGCATCCGGACTGCTCGCCTGGCGTGTATTTCAGGACAAAAACTTTTCGTTTGATCTATTTTTTTATGAGACCAGTAATAGTCCGCATACGAAATCGTTTCAATTCACCCCGACAGAGTATGTTGATATCACCGATGCGATGAAGAAAAAGAAGGATGCTTTGTATGAACAAAAATCGCAAAATCCTGCTCATTGGTGGGACATGTATGAAAAGATGGCAATTGTGAACGGATACGCCGCAGATGTTCCTTATGCGGAAGCATACAGCAAAGCACGAACATCTTCCGGCATGGGCGGACGGAAAGGAATAACAGGTAAGACATTGACGAACGACAGATGAATGGCCAGGAGAATATGTTATGTCCGTTTATTCAAGAAATAAAAGAAGGGGAGCGAAAAGCCGAGTCCGCCAACAAGGCTTAGGATAATGAAAAATTTCCAAGAATAATTTCCCAGTGGATTCTTCGCGAACCACCACGCAAGCAATCCCATTGCCATGAATGCATCAATAATAAAGCCGAGTGCAAGAAGATCAGTGAAAACAGCGGCGAATGATGTGAATTCAGTATAGAGATAGTAAAAGAACATTCCGTTCGGAATAAAGAATCCGAAACAAGCGATGGAGAGTAGAACGGTTTTGTGCGAAGTAGTCACGCTGGTTTTATGAAAGAGATTTTTGCTTTGTTGTGAAGAACGCTGCCAGAAAAAGAATGCCCAGCGCCAGGTCGAACGTTGCAGCAACAGCAATTGCCGAAGGGGTTCGCCCGCTTACATACAGATGCAATCCCGCCGCGGCATAACTGAATTTTTCCACAACGGCTGGAATCATCATCAGCCGGTACCGAACAACATCCCGTGCGATCACCAGAAAGGCCAGTTGCCACGCCATGGTAACGCCGATGAATCCGTAGAAATATTCAGGATGGTTGATGGCGGGAGGAAAGTCGACGTTCAGCTGTGCTTCGGAAAAATACATTGGAACGATCACGACCAGGCCGTAGCATCCGGCAAACAGGAAAACGTTGCGAGCAAATTTCAATGTCCATGTCCTTTCTGTTTTGTCCGATAATAATCGTCCAATGCTTTTTTCGCGCAGTCTGGACAAATACCGTGGGTAAATTTTGCATCGGTGTGTTTGCCGATGTACTGTTCTACCTGACTCCAATACCCTTCGTCATCCCGAATTTTTTTGCAGCTCGCACAGATCGGCAAGAGTCCGCCAAGTGTTTTGACGCTCGCGAGCGCTTCCTGCAATTCGGAAATGAGCAGTTCGCGTTCCTGTTCGGTTTGTTTCTGTGCGGTGATATCCCTGCAAATAAGCAGTATGCCCGCGTTGGCGGAAGATGTTCCCGCCAGCGGAGTACGGGATACCTGGAACCATTCCGTCTTCTCTCCGAGTTCAAGCTTCAATTCCAATTCCGCAATATTGTCCGCGCGGAGAAATGTGATTAGTTCCGGCCAGTAGTAGAACACTTCGGTAACCGGTTTCCCGATGGGAGATCGCGAAAAATTGAAATGATGCATTGCAAACGGATTCATGTCGACGATCCTGTTCTTTGCATCCAGGACAATGGCAATCTGTCTATACAGCACGAAGAGCTGATCCCGTGCGATCGGAGTGATGTCGAACAGGCGGTATTGTTTCATATTCCACAATAACAGTGCACCGGTAATCGTGAAACCCGCCGGCGTCAAATCGATAATAGTGACGATCCGTGTATTGTAGAGAATGTTGCCGATCCACGGCAAGGTGATGCTGATGAATAGGATAATTGATTGTATCCTGAAAGCATGATACATCCTGCTCGATTGGCGAAGCATCAAATAGCTGTACCAAATATTGACCACATAACAATACACGGTCAGCAGCCAGAAGGATGGGCCGTGTTCATAGAACATATAATTTCCGAGCGGATGTTCTACCATGTGATACGAGGGCCAATTCCATCCATGGAAGGAATTCGTCAGCGCCAGTAGAAGTGTCAGAGTGGGGATGGTCCAGAGAATCAGCAGGTTCTTTTTAGTCAAAACATTAGTGTAACCGCAATAGGCTAGGGAAAAACAGAGCCAGGCCGGAGAGACATTCACGATGCCGAGGTAACTCAACTGGGACCAGAGCGCTTTGTCAGCCGGCAGTACCGAATACCATTCCAATGCGCTGGTGAGCGCCCACACCACACAGGAGAGAATGAAGAAGACCAGATATTTGTCACCGGGAAACGAGCGTTGTGAAGCGCGGAATGCGACAATCACAGCAAGTATCGTGACGCCGAGAAAAAAATTCCCGAAAAGCGAAGACTGCCAAATCAAAACTCATTCCCCTTAATGAAGGTTTGATGATCAAAGTACATTTTTGCCGAATGAGAAACAATTGAAAGGTATATAGACAGTTTGTAGGAAAAGATCAGTGGAATGTATCGGGTTCGATGTGGATCAGCACATCCATGATTCGCGCATTCATCGCACAAACAGCATCCTTCACATTGTGTCCGATGAAATGTCCTTCGCGGACAGAGAGATTCCCATCCACCACCACATGCAGGTCCACGAAATAATCGAGTCCCATCTTTCGCACGTAACATTTGTCGAGACCGGCAACACCGTTCACCGCCATGGCAATTGTCCGCACCTGTTCTTCGATGTCGGGCGGAGGGGCGGCATCCATCACCTCATCCAGAGCGGGGCGGAACAAACGGTATGCGTTGGTGATGATGATGGCGGACGCAAACAGTGCTGCCCAATCGTCGGCGGCCTCAAATCCATCTCCGCCGATCAGCGCAATGGAGATGCCGATGAACGCCGCCGAAGAGGTGATGGCATCGCTGCGGTGGTGCCATGCATCGGTTCTGACGACGGTGCTGCGGACCTCCTTTGCAACACGGAACACGAATTGAAACAGCGATTCCTTTGTGATGACAACGGCGAGCAGCACAATAAGAGTGAAGGGAGCAGGTGCATGATGCGGAGTGATGATTTCGTGAATGCTCTGTACGATGATTGTCATTGCAGCGCCGACAAGTGATGCGGCGACGATCATTGCGGCGATCGGTTCCGCTTTGCCGTGGCCGTACGGATGATTTTTGTCTCTTGGTTTTGCTGCGATGCGAAGTCCGCCGGCAACAATCAAAGAACTAAGCACATCCGAAGCAGATTCGATTGCATCGGCGATAAGCGCGTACGAATTGCCGAAATATCCGGCAATGCCTTTAATCAGGGCAAGACCGGCATTGGCAACAATACCGATGAGGGCAGAACGAATTCCTTTTTCCGCTGGATGAGGATTCATAAACACCGTTGCATGGACTGATTATAATTTTTGTGCGACGATCAAGGAAAGATCATCAGTCGGCGCGGCGGTACCGGTGAACCGGTCGACCTCCCGTAATACCGCGAAACCGCGTTCTTCCGGCGTACCGGTAATCGATGTGAGTATGGAGATCAACCGTTCCTTTCCGAAGAATTCTCCGGCCGCATTCTGCGCTTCCGTCAATCCGTCTGAATAGAGGACAATCGCATCGCCGGAGTTGAGCGATGTGGAATGTTCAGAGAATTTCATTGTTCCAACAAGTCCTAATGCAGCATCACCTTTAACGCATTCTTCCACGCCCGACACGCGGATAATCAGCGCTGGAAAATGTCCCGCGTTCACATATCGGACGGTGCCGTTTGATTCCGAACATTCCGCGTATAGGAGTGAAGAAAAAATGTGCGACGGACTGTCCCGGTGCACGATGGCATTAATCCTGCCGATCAATTCGGGAAGAGAACGGATCTCTCCTGCCAGAGCGCGGATGGTGGCCTGCAATTTTGCCGTAATAAGCGCGGCATGGAGCCCTTTGCCTGAGACATCCGCCATGGCAATGCTGAACGCACCGGGTTCCAGTTTCAGAAAATCAATCAGGTCGCCGCACACCTCATTTGCGGAGCGGGTGTACAGCCACAGGGACCAGCCGTTCGCTTTTGGCATCCGTTCGGGCATGAGCGTTTCTTGGATCTTTCGTCCAGCTTCCAGTTCATCGTGCGCAAGAAGTTTATCCTTCAATTCCATCAGAATCACAAGGATCAGGAAGATTGAACCGAGAATACTGTTGCCTTGGACGGAATTCGAAGTCACATTGATATTTATCAGCAGCAGCGTTCCGACAACGAACATGATCCTCCGCACCGGCGTCAATTTGTAAAACATCGCTTTCAAAACCCAGCCGGTAATATAAAAAGAACCTTTGATTCTCTTCATTCGCTTCAATTCTTCCCGCTGGCTGTCGGTGAGATAAAAGTCCGTCACCTCTTTTGACTCTTTGCGAAAGTTCGCATAAGCGTTCGAATTGCGGAGATCGTTCTGAAGAGTGGAGAAGAACGATTTGAATTGTTGATTGTACTGAGGAGGCATGAGTGAAGATACGGGAAAAAGGGGAGAATGTTCAATTCTTCTTTTTTAGATTCTTCAGGTATTCAATCATTTTTTCTGCAGAATACATCTGCCCGCGTTTTTCCGGGTTATTTTCAGTCTTCTGAAGGAATTTTTTGAACATAAGGATGGCGGATTGAATTTCATCCATGTTCATATGCGATACACCCATATAGTAGTACGGATCGATCAAATCCGGATTGACATCAAGTGCCCGTTGATATGCGGCAATGGTCTTCCGCCAGAGTTTTTTTTGCATATAGAAAGCCGCAAGATCGTTGTATGTGTACGCTATCACATCTGGATGCTGCACTCGTACAGCGTTCAGATAGGCTTGTGCCACCCTATCTGTCATATCCAGTTTCTTGTAGACGAGTGCCAGATTCGTGTAGTATTGAGGATTCTCACTGTCGTTTAAAATCGCGAGCTGATATTCCGCAACCGAAGAGTCAAATTGCCCGGCGGAATAATATGCATAGGCAAGTTGTGCGTGATACAACGCATTCGCCGTGTCTAAAGCAATGGCACGAGAAAAATATGTTTTCGCTTTCGGCAGATCTTCCAATTTTCGGTAGCATTCACCGATTTGAAACTTCAAATCCTTATTGTCATTGCGCAGCGTATCTGCTAAAAGGTAGTACGGCAGCGCTTCACTATATTGTTTTTTGTTGTTTAAGTAATTTGAAACGGCGATGAGAGCGGGATAATATCGGGGATTGGCCGACAGCGAAAGACGCAAGTACATATATGCTGAGTCTGATTCTCCGAGGCGCTTTTTTGCTTCTGCAATATAATACAAGCTCAAAAAATCCCGTGGATTACGATTGATCAGAGAGGAAAAAATCTCCACTTCTTTTTCCGGGTGTTTCTTTTGAGCGGCGTAAGTCAACCCTAATTGAAAATGGGCGGGGATGTAGGTGCTGTCGATTGCAATACACTGTGTCAGTTGATCGATAGCATCATTGTAGAGTCCGGTCTGCGAAAGGATCCGCGCATATTGATACCGGTACTGTAATTTGACAGAATCAAGCGCAATCGACCGTCGGAGAAATTCCTGAGCACGCTGCGGTTCGCTCAACGCCGCATAGCTCATGCCGAGAAAAAAATTGAACTTTGCAGAAAGTGTATCGGCGCTGAACTGTTTTGCATACTCCATCAGTTTCCAATAATTTCCTTCCGCGTACAACGTGGAGGCAACACTGTCAATGCCGGAGCGTGCGACGGGATTTTTTTCCCCGCTGATCAGCAGTGAAGTAAACAAAATGATCGCCGCAAACAGTCGCGTGATCATTGAAGCAGTTTCTCGATAATCTGCACTGCGGTGATGCCGTCCGCCTCGGCATTGAAATTGGGAATGATGCGATGACGGAGGACCGGAATGGCCACAGAACGGATATCCTCGATGTCCGGCGTGTACTTCCCGTTTAGGATAGATCGCGCCTTTGCACCGAGAACTAGATATTGCGATGCGCGCGGCCCAGCGCCCCAGGTGAGCCAATCTTTTACGGACTGCGGCGAGCGGGGATCTTTCGGCCGTGTTTTCGAGACAAGGCTGACTGCGTACTCAATTACGTTATCCGCAACTGGAACACGGCGAACCAGGTCCTGATAATCGATGATATCATCTGCGCTCAGCACATGCTTCACTTTCGGAGCGTACTGGCTTGTGGTGGATTTGACGATCTGTTTTTCTTCCTCGAACGAAGGATATTCCAGCCATAGGTTAAACATGAAGCGGTCCAACTGTGCTTCGGGCAGGGGATAGGTGCCTTCCTGTTCGATGGGATTCTGTGTGGCGAGAACGAAAAATGGTTCATCGAGCGTATAGGTTTTACCCGCTGCAGTCACTTTATGTTCCTGCATCGACTCCAGCAATGCCGCCTGTGTCTTCGGAGGAGTGCGGTTGATTTCATCCGCTAAAACGATGTTGGCGAAGACCGGTCCTTCAACGAACTTGAATACTTTTCCGCCGCTCTTCTTATCCTCTTCGATGATTTCGGTGCCGGTGATGTCGCTCGGCATCAGATCTGGAGTAAATTGAATGCGGTTGAATTTCAGATCGAGCACGTCTGCCAGCGTTTTAATCAGCAGTGTCTTTGCAAGCCCGGGTACACCCACCAGCAGGCAGTGCCCGCGGGAGAGCAGAGAGATAAATAATTGCTCGATGACAGCATCCTGTCCAATAATAACCTTTGCGATTTCTGAACGCAAAGTCCGGTAGGAAGTGTTCAGCTCGCGGACCGCATCTACATCGCTCCGTTTCGTTTTGAGTGCTTCCGGTTTTTCAATTCGTTTTGCCACAGGAAATCCTTTGTTTTCCAACGGGTGAGTTCCCGAAGGGATGGAAAGTCAACAATGTGTTTCAATTACCGTAAACTTGGGAAAAAATGCAAGGAAAGAAGGACCGGACAGAAGTTCGGCAAACGAAACATTTCACCGACGCGCCAGCCATTCTCGGGGATTCTGTTTATCCTTTTCTTTCCACACTTCGAAATGCAAAAGATTCCCCGACACCGTTTCGCCGCTTTTAGCAATCACCGTCCCCTCTTTGATCTGTTGTCCGGCGATCACGGAGATCTCGGAAAGATGCGCATACACTGTTCGGTATCCGTGGCTGTGATTGATGATGATTAGATTACCATAAGAAGGGAGCCAGTGAATCAACGCTACTTCGCCGTCAGCAACGCAACGAACCGGACTGTTTTCCTTCGTTGCTATATCGATGCCGGTATTGGTGGTGATTGTTTTCATCACCGGATGCACCTGATTCCCGAATTCCGCCACCACGCGTCCACCGGACACAGGCCAGGTCAGCTTTCCTTTCCGTTCGCTCAACGGACGCATCACCAGTTCCACTTTTGCCGATTCCACTTCAAACTCTTTTTCCCGCTGGATGGCGCGGCGGTTTGCCTCTGCAATCTCTTGTTCCTTCTCCTTCGCTCTCGCCAGATCGTTCTTCTTTTTTAATTCTGCCAGTTCTTTTTCCCGCTCGATACGGGCAATCCTTTCGCGCTCTCGTTGTGCTGCGCGTTCACGGGCGATCCGTTCTTTCCGCTCCTTTTCTTCCCGTTCCGCTTTCTCTTTTCGGATCCGCTCCTGTTCAATCAAGTCCGCTATCAGGTTTTCCAACTGCTTTGCGGCGGAGATTTTTCTCGTAAGCTCCTTTTTTAGCTGCGTTTTATCTTCCCGGATATCCTTCAGGACGTTCTTTCTTCTCTCTTTCGTTTTGTTCAGCGCATTCTCTTCTTTAATCTTTTCGGAGATGAGCTGCTGTTCCAGCGAGAGTTTTTCCTGCAGCGTGCTGTACTCGATCTCGATCTGACTTTTTTTCGTTGCAATCTTTTCCAGGTCCTTCTTCCGCTGCTCGGAGAACCGCCGGAGATATTCGATGCGGATGTACAATTGATTGATGGAGTTGGAGGAGAGGATGGTTTCCAGGTCGTACACCTTGCCGAATTTGTAGACGGAGGAAACATAGTTCGCGTAATGATTCTTCAAAAAGGCCAACTGTTTTTCCAACTGCTCCACCGTCCCGCGGGAATTATCGATAGAAGTGCTTATTAATTGTTCTTCTTCGCGGAGTCCTTCGAGCAGAGACCGGACAAGGTTCGCCTTTTTCTCGAGGATATCCAGACGGTTCAATGTTGCTTTTTCCTTCTTCTCACTCTCCTCTATCTGTTGTTCGTACCGCTGGATTTCAGCACGCAGGCGCTTCAGCTGCTGATCCTTTTTTTTGATATCCGTTTGGCTGGCAGAAAGAAAGGAAAAGAAAATTACGACGAAGAGGCAATATGATAAAACACGTATCATTCGATCGTGATAACCTCGGCATCGTCCGGGTATGGCAGAGAGAGATCCCGGGCAAGGGAATCATAGCCCACATCACCGTATTCCAGCAGCAATGATGAACGCTTGTGAGGAATGGACACTTCCACCAGTCGGGGGATCAATGCACCTTTGATGTCGTTGTCATAATGATATTGGACTGTCCAGAGAACAGTGCCGTTGGCGTTGTTGCGGCTGCAGGAGGCAATACGATTGGTTGATTCATCATACACGAACCGGTCGAATGTATCATTGCCGTTTTGATAGCTGAATGAATAGCGGTTTCCAAGAACGGAAAAACTGTCCACATCGCCGGAAATACGGAGGAGATGAATTCCCTGAAGTGAACTGATAATTACTTCGAACGGGAGATCGCTCATAAACGGCAGCATCCGGAGCTGTTTTTCCGGCGAGCCTTTGTACACAGTGTTGTTCAGTGCGTTGTATGCGGTAAAGCTGTTCCGGGTGAGGAGAGCTGATCCGACGGTGATGCCGAAAGGACCGTAGACGCTGATTTTGACGGAGTCGCTGCCGTGTGATGCAAGTTCGAATCCGGCAGATTGCGACATGGTTGGAGTGTTAACTGTCAGCATGCCGTCGGCGGTGAAATTTTCTTGAAGACGGGATATCTGAGAAAGCCGGGACAATATTTCATCTGAAGTCATGGATCCGTTGACAACGGGAGGGGATGTTGTCGCGCAGCCGGTCATCAGAATTGCGGACAGGAAGAAAATACCCCGGTAGGATCTCACAATGTTCCTCTCTCCAGTTTTGCTTTCAATCCGGCATTTGCTTGATCCTTCTGCAGCGCCATCGTCCAATACTTCTTAGCTTCTTCCATCCGGTTCAGCTTTGCATATATGTCGCCGAGGTGTTCCAGTACCACAGCGCTGGCATCGCCAAGCTCCACCGCTTTCTGAACGTACGGCAATGCTTCGACAGCTTTTCCTTTTTGAAAGAGAATCCATCCATACGTATCGAGGTAGGATGAGTTAAGTGAATCCGTGGTGAGAGAACGCTTGGACATATCTTCGGCACGGTCCAGCTGCAATCCGCGCTCGGACAAACTATACGCATAATTGTTCAACACCAGAGGGAACGTGGGATCGATGCGCAGTGCGCGTTCATACATCGAATCCGATTCTGCATGCAGTTGCAGTGCATCATAGGTCAGTCCTAGTGAGGAGAGTGCATTCAAATCTGTTGGATTCAGTTCGACGGCTCGTTCCAGTGCAACGCGGGCGTCGGTGTTCAGGCCGGCACGGCTGTATGCAAGTCCCAATAACAGATGGATCCGAAAATCATCCGGCAGATATTGTTTTGCCTTCGACATGATGGAAATGGTTTCGCGGAAATCCTGTTTGTCAAAATACAGCCAGCCCAGCTGCCACCATGCATCGCCATTCCAATTCGCAGCCTGTGTCGCGCGGGTAAAATATCGTTCGGCGATGGAATCACTCTTGATTCCCCGGTACAGCACGCCGAGGAACACGTATGGACGTGCATCCGTAGGATAATTCTTCTCATACTGTTTGAAGACTTCGATAGCTTCGGGAATAACAGAGGTATCCCGTATGGTCTGAGCGTAAAATGCCGCGCCGATTCGCAGATGGGTATCCGGATCGAGCGAGTCGGCTTTCAATACCATATTTAGTTCTCTCTTTGCGGCACCCCAGTCATTTTCCTGCAGATAGACATCGGCAAGGGTCGATCGGAGCATAACATTGTCCGGGTTCTTCTCCAGAACATCGGTCAGCACGGTGCGCGCTTTATCAAATTTCTTGATGCGAATGTACATCTCCGCCAGGTTCTGTTTCAGCGTAAGATTTCCCGGATCGAGCTTCACCATTTGTTCGAATGCTTCGGCCGCTTTGTCGTACCGCTGCAATGTGGTGTTCAAATGTGCAATCTGCAGCATCACTTCCCATGTTGGTCCCTGTCGGGAAACGAGGGATTGATACAGTTCCAGTGCTTCCAACGGCTTTATCCGCTCCAATAATTGTGCAAGAGTATAAGTTGCCGTTGGATTGTGCGGATCGAGGGTGAGGATCGTGCGAAATTCGGCTGCAGCTTTCTCGAACTGTCCGGAATTGATATAAATCTGCGCAAGCAGTTCGCGGTATTCCAATTTGGATGGTTCATGAGCGATCGCTTTCGCGGCATTTTCCGCGGCAGGCTGGTACCGGCGCAATTGCGCGTAGCTTTTGGCCAATGCAAAAAAGATCGCGGGATCATGGTCGTATCGCAGCGCATCCTGATAGTCGAGAATCGCTTCAGCGAACTGTCCTTTGCTTTCTTTCAACGAACCGTCAATAAACAATTGCATCGCCGCGGAGCGGTCCTGCTCGCTTGTCCGTGCTGCAGTATGCGGATCTTCCTGCGTCACGGTTCCTTCTTTGACGGATGTACAACCGGTGAGAAAAACGATCAATCCTGCCGCACACAATACTATGCCACGCTTCATCATACTACGAGATTTCCTTTCTATAATAGTGAAAGATAAAAAATCTTGGAGGGAGTTACAACATGCTAATAATTCGGCAGAGTCTCATTGTGAGAGATCGTCGTGGTGAGCGAGTCATACAGGGACGCGCCGAACTATGAATCATTCCCCTGTCACGAAGTGATTGCTTCGCTATAGGGGTCCCTTTGGGAGATGCGCGTCGAAAAAAAATCAACGCTTGCACAGGTTAACTACTTTCTTTAAGGAATAATAACCAACCGGAGATAATACCAAAAATCCGGGCGAACATGCATTTTTCCAATTTTTTACTATCTTCTAGTATGACGAAACAAACAACGATATTGTTCGCTCTGACTATTGTAACAGCGATGCCTCTTCTTGCGCAGCGGGAGCAGAATCCATTTCTCGCTGAACATCTTGCCATGGGCAATCCGAGCAGTGCGGTAATGGATACGTCATTTTCGCACAATTATTTGATGGTGAAACGCCAGTTTGTCCATGCCTATGATCGATTTTCCGGCATTCCGAAGTGGGTAGCGTGGCACAGTGACAGTTCCTGGCTGGGATCAGTCAAGCGAAGCAACGACTTCCGCGCAGACAGCACGCTTCCGGAACCATGGTATCATGTTCACGAAAGAAGTTTCCGCCGCAGTGGATTCGATCGCGGACATATGTGTCCGTCTGCAGACCGGACGAATACACAGGAAGACAACTCCGTTACATTTCTCATGACCAACATGATTCCGCAGGCTCCGAACAACAATCAGGGACCGTGGGCATCGCTGGAAAACTACTGCCGTGATCTAATAAAACAGGGGAAGGAATTATATACCTATTGCGGCGGCACCGGTGCGCAGGGATTTCTCGACAGCGGCCGGGTGCAGATACCGGAATGGACATGGAAAACCATCCTTGTTCTTGATGCGGGCGAGAACGACCTTCTTCGAGTAACGGATTCAATACGGACTATAGCAGTGATCATGCCGAATTCCAACTCACTCATCAGCAAAGGAGACGACTGGAGATCTTATCGAGTCAGCATCGATTCCATCGAATCTTCGACAGGATATGATTTCTTTTCCAGCATTTCCAAATCCATTCAGACATCCATCGAAAAGTCTGCCGATACAAAATAGTGTTGTTACCCCTCACAGTATCATAACAGAAAAATAACTCCTGCCCCGCTTTACAAAACCCGTTGAATTATATATATTTGCACGTTCGAGTTCAACAAAACCATCAACCCCACAACTATTTGAGGATACCATGAAAGTATTTTCTCGCGCCCTGGCGGTTGCAATTACCGCCATCCTCGTTTTTGCTTTTCCTTCGTGTCAACAATCCCCCATCGAACCGCCTTCGGCAACACAAAAGAACCCCATCGAATCAGTGAATCAAATGTACGCTGCGGTAACGGTCTCCGAAGGATTTGAAGCGGGAACCAAAACCTCATATGCAATTGGAGATGTCACCTTTGGTTCTGGTGTCTGGTCATTGGATGAAGCGCTGGTTGGAACCTCGACGAGCGATCCAAAGAACGGGACAAAAAGTATCCGCACACGCAACAGCGGCAAGCTAACGATGAAATTTAATCGGACGGATGGCGCGGGAGTGGTGACGGTGAAGCATGCAAAGTACGGGAGTGATGCGAACACAACATGGCAATTGTGGTATTCCACCAACAGCGGAAGCACATGGGCGCAAACGGGTGCAACGATCACCACATCGTCGACCACATTATCGACCGCCTCGTTCACCGTGAATATTACCGGTATCATCAGATTTGAAATTCGGAAAACCGACGGAACGACAAACCGTGTGAACTTTGACGATTTTGTCATCAATGATTATGCGGGAGGCGGCGGAGGAGGCGGCAGCACAGCATGGGAATCGTTCGAATCCGGCGTAAAGACTTCTTATACCACAGGGGATGTAACACTTGCCTCGGGTGTATGGAGTTTCAATAATGCCGTGATCGGTAATTCTTCCAGCGACCGCAAAGTAGGGACACAAAGCGCCCGCATTCGCAGCACCGGAAAACTGACGATGAAATTCAACAAATCCAACGGCGCAGGAACAGTGACCATTCAGCATGCAAAGTACGGTTCGGATGCGAACAGTTCGTGGCAGCTCTGGTATTCTACCAACAGCGGATCGTCATGGGTGCAATCCGGTTCGACAATCACCACAACGTCAACAACGCTGGCCACCGCAACATTCAATGTCAATGTTGCCGGCGCAATCCGATTTGAAGTCCGAAAGACCACCGGCAGCACATCAGTCCGTTTGAATTTTGACGAAGTCAACATTTCTGATTATGCAACCACGCCGACGGTAACGGAAGTAGAACCGAATAACACAACGGCATCGGCAAATCCTGTTGGAACAGTTCCTGCAACACACACGGGATTGGTCAGCACGACATCCGATATTGATTTCTTCTCGCTTTCGGCGACATCAACACAAACTATTGCGCTCGGTTTAACGGTTCCAGCGGGTGTAAACTACGATCTGTTGTTAATTAACTCCGCAGGAACAACAGTGGCAAGTTCCGCAAATGCCGCCGGCGTTTCTGAAAGTATCTCCTATAATTCAACGACAAACGAGACCTATTACATCGAGGTATTCTCAACATCCGGCTCCAGCACAACGACGGCGTACTCATTAACCGCCAATCTAAGTACGTACGGCGGCGGCGGGGGCGGTACCGATACAACAACCTCCACCAGCGAACATACGATCCTCGGCAATCCGAGCAATGCCGCAAGCGATGTCAATCTGATAACCAACTATCTTATGGAAAAACCGCAGTATGTTCTTTCCTACCACCGCGATAAAGGAACAGCAAACTGGGTCGCATGGCATTTGAATCCCTCGTGGCTTGGAAGCACAGCTCGGCAGGATGATTTCCGTGCGGACAATACACTTCCCGCCGGCTGGTATCAAGTTGGATCGACCAGTTACAGCGGCAGCGGTTTTGACCGCGGCCATATGTGTCCTTCTGCGGACCGGACCTCGACCGTTGCAGACAATTCTGCCACCTTCCTGATGACAAATATGGTACCGCAGGCGCCGAACAACAACCAGGGTCCGTGGGCAAATATGGAAAACTACCTACGCACACTCGTCACCGCAGGAAATGAACTATATATCTATTCGGGCGGTTATGGTTCATTGGGCACCATCGACGCCGGCAGGATAAATATTCCTGCTCGTACATGGAAAGTGGTGGTCGTCTTGTCCGAAGGTACGGACGATCTTGGCCGGGTGACAACCTCTACCAGAGTGATTGCCGTTGATATGACCAATGACAACGCGCAAATCAGCAGGACTGCCGACTGGAAAACATTCCGCGTCAGTGTCGATGCGATTGAAGCGGCTACCGGATATGATTTCCTTGGCAAAGTGTCGCCGACGATCCAATCCGCCATTGAAAGCGTCGTGGATAATCAGTAAACAGTTATGAATAAAACCTTGTGAAGGTTCCTTGATCGTGTGCCAAACCTTCACAAGGTTTTTCCCTCCCGCCCTATGGCGGGATTTTTTTTCTCATTTTGTATTTTCCAACAGTACGTCAACAGGAGGGTAATGATTATGCTGGAGTTCTCACTGGAGCAATCAATCGCCATTCTCGAACGGACTCCGTTCGTGTTGGAAATGCTGCTCCGCGACCTTCCGGAAGAATGGACAACGGCGAAGGAAAGCGAATCCACCTGGTCTCCTTACGATGTCGTCGGCCATTTCATTCATGGCGAAAAGACCGACTGGATTCCGCGGATGAAGATAATTCTCGGCGGCAGCAAGAACGGTAAGTTTGAACCGTTCGATCGGTTTGCACAATTCCATAACAGCAAAGGAAAAACGTTATCGGAACTATTGATTGAGTTCAAGATAAGAAGAAAGACCAATGTGGAATTGCTGCGGTCTGCAAATATCACTCCGGAACTGCTCGAATGGACAGGAATCCATCCGGAATTCGGCACCATAACACTCCGGCAATTATTGGCAACGTGGGTGGTACACGATCTGAACCATCTGGGTCAGATCGTGCGGGTGATGGCAAAACAGTATGCGGCGGAGGTTGGACCCTGGGCAGCGTACTTAAGGATTGTGAACAGCTAGTTGTTCAGTTTCAATTTTAGAATGTACGTCGGCTGTAATTTTTCCTGCGGAAAGATCGTACCCTGCGCATCGAAATTCTTCAACTGACTGTTTGCGATCAGATAGAATTCATCGTCCACGATCGTTCCGGTCGTCGGGATATTATACAGCGGATTCTGTGACTCCAACACGGTTGCTTTTATCACCGCATCCATCTGTTTGCTCAGTTCAAATTTCATGACGCGTGATTGCGGTCCCGCTGCATTCTGCACGGCGATCAGTGTGTTTTCGTAGAAGGCCAGACCATCAACACCGGTCAGTGTTGTGGTTGGTTTCACCTGCAGATTCATCGCTTGTGTATCTGCAAGAGAGATTCTTCCGATTCCCGCCCAATGTGCAACGAACAGATATTTTTGGTCTGAGGAAACCGTGATACCTTTCGGAAACAACATCCATTCCCACCGGTACAGCGGTGCAATGGTCTGCGCTTCTTTGTTGATAACGTAGATCGTGCTGCTTTCGCCGTCCGTCACATAGACCGATCCTCCGGAGAGGACAAGGTCGTTAAACCGGTGCTTCACAGTATCCGTGAGAATGTATTTCTTTATGAGCTGCCGATTACCAAGATCGAAATGGAACACCGCCGAACGCCCTGCTTCATTCTCATTCATTGTCTTTGCGCGGGGAGTGCCGAGAGTACCGGCGACCCATAAATGATTCCGCGCGGCATCGATCTTTATGCTTTGCGGACTAAACAATCCATCCTGTGATTCGCCGATGAAATCAAAAACGGTACCGTCCAGCTGTACACCGACGATCTTCCGTTTATACATACTGCCGATATAGAATTTTTGCTGACGGAGATCATACGCGATTCCGCCCGGGATAAAATCTTTTTCTTTTACCGCAAAGGCAAAATTACTGGCAGTCAGCGTGGACTTCTCCTTTGCTTTTGATACGATCTGTTTGAAGCGGCTCTGTTTCCACAATGGAGCGAACGACGAATCGCTCTCAACGCTATAATCGAATCCGATATCGGCGATGTACTGCAGCAGGTTCGATGCACGGATGTGCCTGCCCATTGTCACGCAGGCGCGGGCGTAATTCAGCGAAATCTCAAGATTATACGGGGCAAGGGTGTATGCTTGTTCGGCAAGATAGAAATATCCTGCAGTATCCTTCTCCACCAGCCGCTGTTTGGAGAGCGTGTATGCTTCAAATGGATTTTGTGCCGGAAGGAGAGCCGACACTGAAATGAGCAGAAAGAATAATGTTCGCATAAACAACCCCCGTGTAGAAATTACCATAATGCCGTTACCAGCATCTGTGCGAGGATAATCTTGGTGATCATCGACGCGGGATAAACCATTGCATAATACATATTCGGCTGATCGTTCTGTGCATGTTGAGCAGCGTATGCCAGTGCCGCAGGCTGTGTGGAAAGTGCGCTTGCAACCCCCATGACGGCCGACATGGGAAGGTGAAGATATTTATATCCGACGGATATTGTCAAGAACGAAATTATCGTTGTCAGTATTGCACCTGCGGCGATAACGAACAATCCTTCGGATTGGAACGTTGCGCCGAATCCCTGTCCAGCCTTCACGCCGATACCGGCAAGGAAAAAGACCAATCCGATTTGCCGCAGCACAAGGTTTGCGCTAAACGGCATCGTCCAGGTGACGGATCCGGTGCGCTGCAGCCTTCCTAAAATGAGCGAGACTATTAACGGTCCTCCTGCAAATCCTAATTTGAACGTTGAACCGTTCGGCAGAGGTATAGGAATCATGCCGAAAAAAACGCCGATGACGATGCCGAGCGAAATGGAAAGAAAGTCGGTTTCGGAAATCGATTTCATGGAATCGCCGATAAAATTGGTAATGCGAGCGATATTCTCATGGCGCGTAACGACACGGACGCGATCGCCGAGCTCCAGCACGGTATCCGGCGAGGGGACAAAATCGACATCGCCGCGGCGGAGCCGGGTAATGGTAGCGCCGTAAGTTTTTTCCAGATGAAGGTCGTGAATTTGTTTGCCGACCACCTCTTCATTGGAGACGAACATGCGCCGATATTCAAATCCCGCATTGTCCAGCGTCAGTTGTTCATCGGCAGGTTCGCCGAGCACGATCTGCGCGCGCCTCAGCGAATCCGCTGTACCCACGGCGGCCACGAGGTCCTCTTTTTCAAAGACGGTGTCGGGAAGGATGATATTGACGGTGGTGCCGCGTTTATACCGGCTGAGGACGAAGCGCCGGTGTTCGATTAAGTTTAACACATCCTCTGCCAGCTTTCCGATGACCGCGGGATTGGTGACGCGAAATGTCTGTGTCTGAATCGAACTGATGCCGGATTCTTTTGACCGGTCCGCCTCTTCCTTGACAAAATCTATTTTGAACCATTTTGTGAAAACATAGAACCAGAGGATCACCCCCAATACGCCGAAGGGATAGGTCAATCCATAGGTAATCACCGGAGCGCTCAACATGGTTTCCCGCAGCTCTGCAGGATATTGAGCGGTGTATGATTTTACCGCCTCCACAGAAGCTGCTAATGCCGGCGTGTTCGTCAATGCGCCGCAGAAAATTCCGGCTGCTTTCGGCGTATCGAATCCGAACAACTGCGTAAAGAGGGCGGCAATGCCTGCTCCAGCGATCAGAACGATAACAACAAAGAGATTTGCGCGCAGACTTTTTCTGTTGAAGGATGAAAAGAAACTCGGACCGGATTGCAGTCCAATGGAATACACAAAGAGCACGAGTCCGACAATATAGATTTCTTCCGGCAAAATTAACCGCTTGTCCAGAGCACCGAATGCGATGCCGATGAACAAGACCGCGGCGACACCGAGACTGAAACCAAAGATTTTAATCTGACCGAGTAGAAAACCGATTCCGATAATAGAGAACAGGAGCAATAATTTATTTTCAGCAAGAAGGGAGAAGAGAGATTCCATAGGTAGTCAATTAGCAAATGAAGGTAAAACAATTATGCGCATCCAAGGTACGGAGAATTGGAGAGAAATAACAGAATGAATAACACCAAGATGTCCAACGGGAATTCAGTGACTATTTAGAGGGAATTTTCTTCGTATCTCAAAGTGAGAAATGGTCTTGGTGAGCGAGTCCCGTAGGGACGAGTCGAACCATGGATCCTTCCCCCAATGGGGTCCCTTTGGGAGACGCGTCCCGATAATAAACATCGGGACTTGCTCAGGATGACTTTACTTGTTAATGTAAAATAGTCAAACTAAGTCACCACCGAGAATTTGTGAATATCGGAGAAATTTCTATTTTTATTCATAGGTCAGTTACCATTCTAAGGAACAATGATCACAACAATCCGCGTAAATTCTGGGAATCACGACTTTATCAATCTAGTGAAACAGCTCGATGCTGATCTTGCTACAAGGGACGGCGATGCGCATCCCTTCTTTGCACAGTTCAACACAATCATCACAATTAAATACGCCGTTGTTGCCTATGAAAATGGAATACCAGCCGGTTGCGGCGCAATTAAAGAATATGAACAAGGAATCATGGAAGTGAAGAGAATGTTCACAGTCCCTTCATGCAGAGGGAAAGGCGTTGCGACGATGGTTCTTGCCGAATTGGAACGGTGGTCGGGAGAACTGGCGTGCAAAAAATGTATTTTGGAGACCGGTCAACGGCAACCGGAAGCGATCGAACTCTACAAAAAAAATGGATATACCATCATTCCGAACTACGGTCAGTATGTTGACGTAAAGAGCAGTGTCTGTTTTGAAAAACACTTACTGTACTGAACTGGTTTTTTTTATTTTCAGGAGAACCATGAAAAAGAGTTGGATGCTATTCTTATTATGCTCGACAACTGTGTTTGCGGTCGCAAAGGAGAAGAAAACATCACTTTCCAATCGAGATTCCAGCAAAACGATTATCATTGCCGAAGCCGCCTGCGGGGAGTGTCAATTTAAAATGCCGGGGAGCGGATGCGATTTAGCGGTGCGTATCGAGGGTGTTTCCTATTTCGTCGACGGAACGGATATTGATGCGCACGGTGATGCTCATGAGAATGATGGATTCTGCAATGCGATCAGAACAGTGAATGTACAGGGGATAGTGAAGAATGGCAGATTTGCTGCAACATACTTTCAACTGCAGCCAACAAAACCTGCCGGAAAAATGTTAGAAGAAAAATAGTTTTTAACACCAATCGAAAAAAGAAACATTTCCTACGAAATCTTTTCCGCTGCCACCAATAATCCGGTTCCCCGGGAATTGGTGGAATTGAAGTCGATCCACATCAGAATCAGCGAGAACCAGAGCGTTGCCAGATAATAGAACGGCAATACGATGAAGAAGAATTTGCTTGAGTTCACCATCATCAGTGGATATTTTACTACCAGCCGCCAGGCAAACGTGCCAAAGGGACCGTATGAGTAACGGGTATAAAGCATTGTGAAACCGGCACCGGTCAGTTTTTTGGAGATATCCTCTACGGAGTATCCGTCCCGCGCATGTTCCTCCACAAAACTGGTGTCCCCTTCTTGATGCACATCCGAACCGCCGAGATTGGAGGGCGTATGGATAAGCAGTCGTCCGCCGTTCTTCATTGCCGCATGGAAGTTCTTGAAAACTTGAACATCGTCCGCAATATGTTCCATCACATCCACAGAGAGGATGAAATCAAACCGATTTGCGTGCGCGGGGACGGTGAGGTCTTCCACTCCGAAATGTACATTGGTAATGCCGGCCGCAGGAAAGAACTGCTTGCAGTCTGCAATATAGTCCTCTTTCACGTCGATGGCGTGAATCTTTATAGAGGGAAAGTGTTTCGCAATGTAATAGGAGTATTGTCCAAACCCGCTTCCTGCATCGAACAATTCGAACGCACCGTTCTTCGCGTCAAGTCCCAATGGGACGAGCAATTCGCGCAGAGCGCGTTTCACATACCAGGTGCGGAGGAACATCACTCCGAGAAGCCAGTAGAAGAATTTACGGAGGAAAGTCGCTTTCTTTGCGACATTGCCGATCACATTTTTTATCGGGTCATAGTGCATAACAATTATACTTTACCTTGGTTTTTATAGATGACGGAATACAATTCTATGATTTTCAACTGCACCCGCGATGAAAACATTTTAAAATCCGAATCAAGTATTTCGGTTGCCTTTCGGGTATTCCCATCGTTATGATTCACGATGACCTGTGCGGCGAAGTAGTGGAAATGGTTGTGTGCTTCAATGAGCTCTCGATATTCGTTTGTTGTCGAAAATTTTTTCCCCGACGAATCAATCCATTTGCCGAGAGCGCATTGGTCGCTTTTTTTTATTCCTTCCGGATCCAAGTGTTCAGTACTGTTGCCGCTGATAACCCGCTCCAGTCGGGTTCTCCAGCCGAGATGTGCATCAATCACCTCTTTCATATTGAGGCCTTCAAAATTTTCTTCTTCTGCAGAGAAGGTCAATTCCCCGGCTTCTTCCCCGGCAATTTTTTTCTTTAACCAATCTAAAACCCCCATTGTGTTCCTTTCATGAAATTATTTTTGCAGTGCAAATGAGTCATAATATATCCTTATTTTGGATACATCTGCAATCGCAATATCCGATTCTAGTCCGAACACAGTTGTTCGATTGCCTCCGCCATCGCCTCCCAGGAATATTTCTTTCGCTCTTCATGAGCCCCTTCCATCAATTGGTGTTCCATCTTTTCATCGTAGAAGCGCTGAATAGCATTCGCAAGCGCTTCTGGATCGTTCGGCGGGACGATCAAACCGGACTTTTCGTGGATCACCACTTCCGGAAGTGCGCCAACATTGGTGGCAATAATCGGCGACGAAAAGAAATAGGCAATCTGCGCGATGGCGCTCTGCGTTGCAGAAATGTACGGCTGTACCACTACGTCCGCAGCGGAAAAATACAGATGCACTTTCTCATTGGGAATATAATCAGAAATCACAGTTGTACAATCGTTGATTCCTGCAGAGTCCATATGAGCGCGGTATTTTTCCTCGTCTCCGTAATATTCACCGCAGACGAGCAGCCGCACATTCATTCGCGTTTTCAGGATCTTCATCGCATCAATCAGCACATGCAGTCCTTTATACGGACGGATGTATCCAAAGAAGAGGATCACCTTCTCATCGGTAACGTGTAGTATCTTTTTTGCTTCCCGTTTCGGAATCCGGTCCTTGAAGAGTGAGAACATCGGCAGCGCTACGCGCTTGTATTTTGCGCCGGGGACGAATTGCTGCAGGTCTTTTTCCACCGACGCGGATTGCGCTATATAATAATCGGTGAACATCGTCAGCCATCGTGTAAACAATATGTCGCCCGGACGCTTTTCGTGCGGGATAAGGTTGTGGAGGATGGTAAGTGTTTTTGTTTTACCCCTCCTCAATAACATGTGCAGCGTACCGGTGCTTGGAGCGAGGAACGGAAGCCAAAATGTGGAAATGACAAGATCTGCATGGCGGTTCCGGAGTTTCAATCCTTGCCAGATCCAGTTGAACGGATTGATAGAATCGATCAACACAGTGCTGGGAACAGGGATGCCCGCTTCGCCGCTCTCTTCCTGCGTTTTACCGGGAAAGAGAATCTTCGGATACTGCCGCTTGAAGTTGATAATCTCCACCTCGTGTCCGCGTTTCATCAGTTCCGTGTACAATAGAGCGATAAAATGCGCCATGCCGCCGCGGAGAGGATACGCTGGACCAAAAAGAAGGATTTTCATATTTGTTTAAAACGGTAGAGACGCAATTGCTGCGTCTCTCCATGATACGATCGATAGTACATTGGTTAGTTGATCTCTTCGCGGATGGAATATTCCTTTTCCAGCTGCTGATTCTTTGTGATCAGTTCCCCGAGCAGTCCCATCGACACGAACTGCACGCCGAGGATGATCATGATCAATGCAACGATAAAGAGCGGACGGTTGCTCAGCGGCAGACCGTTCATATACTTTTCATACACCAGCCAGGCACTGGTCGCCAATCCTGCGATGGTAGAAAAAATGCCCCATCCTCCGAACAGATGCAGAGGTCGTGTAAAGTACCGCGTCGTGAAGACAACGGTGAGCAGATCTAAAAATCCTCTTGAGTAGCGGGACATACCGAATTTCGTTTTGCCGTAGCGGCGCGGACGGTGGTTCACCACGGTTTCACCGACACGGAAGCCGAGCCAGTGGGCGAGCGCGGGAATGTATCGGTGCAGTTCGCCGTAGACGTTCACGCTCTTCACCACGTCATGTTTATACCCTTTGAGTCCGCAGTTAAAGTCATGAATGTTGATGCCGGTGACTTTCGCGGTGACGAAGTTAAAAAACCTGGAGGGGATCGTTTTTCCGAGCGGATCTTTCCGTTTTTTCTTCCAGCCGGAGACGACATCGTATCCGGAACGGAGTTCTTTAATCAGATTCGGAATTTCTGCCGGATCATCCTGAAGATCGGCATCCATTGTAATGACAAATTCTCCCTGTGCCTTTTGGAAGCCGACCATCAACGCGGCGCTTTTACCGTAGTTGCGGCGGAAGCGGACCGCCTTTACGCGCGGATTCCGCGCTTTCAATTCGCGCAGTACTTTAAAGGAGTTATCGGTTGAACCGTCATCCACAAAAATCAACTCATAATTGCCGCTGACGCGGGATAGTGAAATTTTCAACTGTTCATGAAGATCGCGCAGTGATTCTTCTTCGTTCAACAAGGGAATCACGACGGAGACAGTTACGCCGCCGCGCTGTTGCGGTTCCCTCCGCTGTTGGGGCGGTTGTTGCTGCGGTTTCGGTTGATGGGGCTGCCGCGGTTGATGCGGCGGACGCTGCTGCGGTTGTTGCCGCGGGACCGGCGGTTCTTTTTTCTCAACAACTGCTTCTTCTCCGAAGATTGATGCAGGGAGTTCTTCCGCTTTTTCTAACGATGGGAATTCCGATTCTGGTTTGCGCTGCGGGCGGGGAAATTTACCCCGGAAATTCTTCCGGCGGAATGGATTTTCTCGTTTTGGATTGTTTTGCTGCTGTTCCGGTTGTGGTTCCGGAGTCTGCTCCGGTGTCTCTTCTTCTGCCATGGCACGAATGTTTAGGTCATTATTCCGGGGTTATGATCCACGTAATTTACCGGTGTGTGGCGGCACCCTGCTCCGTTCCAACCGCAAAAACCCGAGAAAATGACAATAGAATGAAAAAAATATCGTTGCAAAGTAGCACAAATCAGACTGAATTGCAATGAAGAATTGTCGGTCCGGATGCCTGTTGCGCCAGCGTATCACGTGATTACGTGATATCTTAGAATTGCTTTTACGGGTATTGTATGTTCATTGAAGTTAGGGAAGAGAATAGTGCTGAGGGATAGGTTAATCGCGAATGATTGTCAATTCCCCGAAGGGACCATTTCGCGAAAATGACCAACACATCTTTGAGATGAGATCTAGTTACGCGCGGATCTGATTGATGATGGTATCGAGGTATTTTGCCATACGGTTCAGGAACACGATGTACGCATTCATCCAGTCCACAGGAGTGACCGGTTTTCTGCCGATGCAATCGTTGAAAATCTTTTGAATACTTTGTGCCAGCCGGTGTTTTCCTTCCTCCACGACCATCTCCAGGTCCGAATGATAGAAGAAGTGAATCTGCTGCAGGTCGATCGGCACTTTAGAATCTACCTTTGCTTTCTGAAATAACGGATGTTCCGACTTCTGCACATCGCTTGTTTCATAGATCAGCAGATTCCACATATCCATCACCAGCTTGAAATCATTTTCATTCTCGCAGTCATATTCCGGCAGCACATCGGAAAATTTCTGGGTCTCGACTGTCGTCTTATAGAGCGGGAATGCCCCGAGATACTGGGCAATGATGTTGATCATCTCGCGCCGTGCAAGCACGCGCAGGCAGGCATTCCGGATATCGATCTTTAATTTCTTATCTGCCGCAGCAACCGTGTTGACAGGAGCGGATTTTGACGCATCGAGTGCGGATGGTTTCGATTGTTCCAGCTTTGATTTGTATTCTGCCGCCGATTTCTCCTGGCTTGTTGCAAAGATCACTTTAGCCCGGATATCGGCAGTAAGATCGTCAAATCGTCGCGACGCACTGAAGATAGCCGCTTCGTTTTCCCGCACTGTCAAGATCTTTTCCAGCAGCGTTGCAATGAACCGTCCTTTATACTTGTTCCGGAAATGAGCAAGATCTCCGACAATATAGAGATCATCCGTTACCGTGGAAAATAAAGTATTGAACGTATCGGCAACATGCACCAGACCGGTCTTTCTGTCATCAATAGCACGTAATGTAAAATCAATCCCGGCAACCGTCAGATCAAAGATTACTGCACGCTTGGAACATAAGCGGATGGAACCGAGCGGCGCAATCTCTACATCGTTCAGCTGATGCGCTCTCAGATATTCTCGCAAATACATGGTCTGTCCGCTCGGCGGTGCGACGATCAGGATATCAGAAAGCGCCGTCGTACCGTTCAATAAAGCATGCTTCACGCACTCTGCCACTTTTTTTGCATTCACTTCGTTGAAAGGAAGGATTTTCTTCTTTCCGATATATTGCGGAGAGGTGGCGCGCTGTTCTTCTGTATTCATGAAGAAAATCCGGCCTTTCAAGCCGGGCGGGACCGGCGTTTCCTCTAGCGCAGCCAGTAAACTAGCTTCGAAGATGTTTGCTGCCTCATTGGGAAGCACCAGTTCGCTCACCACGTCATACGGCAGCAGATTGATCATAAAGCGGTAGTATTCGCTGTCCTCACTTTGGTAATACGCAAAATAATTTTTTTGCAGCCATTCGCGAGCGGCGTCGAATTGCGAAACCGATTGCGGCGGCTGTTCTGTCACGTCCGCAAGAAAGAAACAGCGTTCTTTCGCAAACGAAGAGAACAGAAAGAACTGCGCCAGGTTCAACGCATGCGCATCGTCGATGCAGACAATATCAAACGAAGCAAGAATCGATGCGGGAAGCGAAACGACGTTAAAAATTGTCGTTGCGAGACATTGTCGGGAAAGGATCTGCTCTTCCATTTTCTTGAAATCAACCGAAGCGAACGAAGTAGAGGCAAACGGTTCGAAGGATTTCTTCTCACGCAGGGAGACGGGGACCGACGTTTCTTTTTTAAACAGTTCTTTCGTCACAACAGCATGATGTTGTTTCAACCGTTCCACCAGCGCGTTCTTCTCGCGCACTTGCTGTTGCAATTCTTCCAATGCTTTTTTCCCGATTCGCATCCGTTCGATCATGGAGGCATTCTGCACGCGGCTCAGTTCTTCTTTCACTGCCTGCCATTCCGCTGTGGTATCGTTGATCTGTTGCTGCTTCTCGTTCAGTGTATCCTGCAGTTGTTTGATGCGCAGGTACTCATGTTCGGCGTTGATGATGGAAATCAGTTTCGTCAGTCCCGTCCGCGTCTCGTCGGAGAGTGGAGGCTGTTGTGGAAAGTATTCCGGGGAGAAATCAGAACGCAGCATCAATCCTTCGTTCAGCACCGTCATCGATTCTTCCACCGCGACTGAATTGAGTTCCATGATCTCTTTCAAACAACCGCGCAGCGTGCGGGATGATCCGCCGAGATATAAAACCCGCTTTCCTTCCCGTAGTCCGTTTAGCACCAGCGAAGCAGCAACTCCCGTTTTTCCCCGTTTCCGCTCGCCGATAACAAACGAGATCTTTCTGTTCATCGATTGCTTGATTGCCAGCTGTTGCGACTCAGCAAAGTCCGACGGGAAGATGGGTTCTTTCGCCGGAGGAAATGCATTCTCGGGAAATTTTCTGTCGAATAAGCATTGGACAAGAGGTGTCGGTTTGAACGAGGACCAAAGAGAATTCACCTGCTCGACATACTCCGCAGGGTTCCATTTACAGTCCATTTCCGGCACAATCTCGCCGGCATTGAATGGGAACACAAGGTAAAGAAACTGGCTTTGCACATCAGCAACAGTTGCCGCAAATGAACAGCGGACCGAAGTGCCGATGGAACAGCGGACGGATGCCGAAGGAGCAAAAGAATAATTTTCTGGAATTTCAAACCGGTACAGCGCAGTGTCGCCATGGAGCGCTACACGGCGGCCGTTGCTCAAAATAGATGAGCGCGGTGATTGCGAAAGCGCGGTGATCTCGTCCGTCAATGACTGACGGATCCCCTGAATGTGATGGTCGAGTGAAGTCATTGGAATACGGTGTGAGTGTGTTACGGGCCCCACACAGAGTAACAAAATCGGAATGAAAAGTCAACGATGCCGCCGGGGGAAAGTCGTGAGAGTTCTTTAAAACAAAACACCCCGCACGAGGCGGGGCGTTCTGAAGTTACAAAACTGCTTCGAACGATTAGATCGTACGAACGTTTGCAGCCTGAAGACCTTTCGGTCCCTGTTCAACGTCGAATTCGACTTTGTCGCCTTCGTTCAGGTTTTTGTATCCTTCGCCGACGATCGCTTTGAAGTGTACGAATACATCTTCGCCGTTAGGCCGTGAAATAAAACCGAAACCTTTT
>Ga0172379_10001682_pt1 | contig 42798 bp, 38 predicted proteins | sample GrowelOW334metaG_FD_119756 | JGI IMG/M metagenome (GOLD analysis project Ga0172379, IMG submission 119756) | Groundwater microbial communities from an aquifer near a municipal landfill in Southern Ontario, Canada - Groundwater well OW334 metaG | ecosystem: Environmental > Aquatic > Deep... | reverse complement strand
ATATTGTTGCCCCAAGTATACTATCGATATTTCAAAATTTTTATTACAGCTGCGCATGATTCCCGTTTTTATGTTTCTTTAGTTGAATTTACTGTCTTTAGTTTTGTTTTATTAATTTTAATTTTAGATTTGATTAAACTTGCTTGCGCAAGCAAGAATTTAAAAATTAAAAATTGGGAGAGAATATCTCTTAGTATCTTCTCTTTTGTAAATTTAATCTTACCTACCCTCACTGGCACCTTCTCCTCCATCCCCCGCTATGCCCTCTTTTCAGTATCATTCTTCATTTTTCTTGCAGAAATAAAGAATAACATTGTTAAATTTTCGATTGCCATAATTTTTTTGATTTTACATATTTTATTACTGGGATATTTTACTCAGGGATACTTCATAAGTTAAATCAAAAATTAAAATGCAAAAAATAAAATTACAATGCAAAATTAAGAAATATTAAAAACTTTTTAATTTTTAATATGTCATTTTGATATTTAATATTTGATATTTGATATTTGATTTTATGAATAGACTTCCATTTTTCCAAAAGGGTGATTCAAAAGGTCTTCATTTTTTTAGAAGCAATAATCAGCTGGTCGAAAATGCCTTTTTTGTATATGTTGGAGCTATCTTTCTTTTTTTAGTCATTTTATTTTTGAGACTTTTCCAATTGACGATCGTCAAAGGAAATTATTACAGAACTCTCTCCGAACAAAACCGACTTAGGGAAATTACCATTGAAGCTCCTCGTGGAGAGATAGTCGATCGAAAAGGATTTGTGATTGCTCAAAATTTGAATCCAAATGTTAATCAAAAAATTGAACCTGGACTATTAAATAGTAATCAAAAAATCATTTCCAAGCGGGTTTACCAAAGCCCTGAGGCCATTGCTCCCTTAATCGGCTACCGCCAGATAGCTGATAAAAATGATATTCAAAACGATACTTGTCAATACAAGTTACAGTTGGGAAGTCGAACCGGAAAAAAAGGGGTTGAAAAGCTATTTGATTGCGAGCTACGTGGGCGGCCCGGAAAAAAATTAGTAGAAATTGACGCCCAAGGACGATATTTAAAAACTATTGACGTCCTTCCTCCAATTCGCGGAGATAAAATCCAGTTGGCATTAGATTTTGAATTACAAAAAAAAGCCTATGAATTAGTAAAAAACGTGAAAGCGGCTATTATCGTCACTAACCCTAAAACTGGGGAGATATTAACTAGCGTTTCTTCCCCTTCTTTTAATTCACAAGATTTCGAAGATAATTCAAACAACAATATCCAAAGTTATTTAACTGACAAGAACAATCCTTTGTTCAATCGAGTAACTGAAGCCACCTACCCTCCTGGATCAATTTTTAAACTGGTGGTCGCAACTGCCGGCCTTGAAGAAAAAGCCATTAATGAAAAAACCGAATTTGAAGATAAGGGAAGTATTAAAGCCGGAGCTGCCACTTTTGGTAACTGGTATTTTCTTCAGTATGGAAAAGTCGAAGGTATGGTTGATATTGTTAAAGCGATCAGAAGATCGAACGATATATTTTTTTATAAGGCTGGAGAAACAACTGGTGTTGATAAAATAAAAAAATGGTCAGATATTTTTGGATTGGGAAAACACACCGAGATCGGACTAGACGAGGCAGAAGGGCTTATTCCTTCAACCTTTTGGAAAAAAGAAGTCCTAAAAGAAAATTGGTATTTGGGTGATACTTATAATCTATCTATTGGTCAGGGATATGTGGGAACAACTCCTTTGCAAATGGCGCTGGTTGCCGATGTCTTTGCCAATGGAGGATATTTATGTAAACCGGAATTACAAAAAATGAAGAATGAAGAATTAAGAATTAAGAATTGTAAAAAATTGCCTATTTCAAAAAAAACCATTGATCTTGTTAGAGAAGGAATGAAACAGGCTTGTTCAACAGGTGGAACAGGTTGGCCGTTGTTTGACTTTACTGTAGGAAAAAAGATCCAGGTCGGGTGTAAGACCGGCACCGCCGAGTCGCACGCCAAATCTGGTATGCCCCATGCTTGGATATCCGCATTTGCCCCATTTGATAATCCTGAAATTGCCGTGACTGTGTTGATCGAAGAGGGTGGACAGGGGTCAGATGTCGCCGGACCAATAGCCAGAGACATATTGAAGGCGTATTTTGAACGAAGCCAATAACTAGAATATTTATTGATTATCATAACTTACTTGCAAATTTATAAAGGGCTGAACCGAACCTTTGTGGATTTTTAACAGAAGTTACCGGAACTGTTAACATCCCTGATAAAAAATGTCCGACTACAAATCTTTTACCAACAGGTAAAGAAAGCATGGGATAATCATTCTGATCATTTCCTGCGACTAAAACATTCTCTAATGGTGTTTGACAATATTCAGCGATTGTTTTGACTGTCATAGCTTTTGTTATACCAGATCTATTAATTGTTACTTCTGTTGAATTTAGACTTACAGATCCACTTTCAACATCTCCAGCAAATTTTTGTGAAATTAAATTTTTGAATAAATATAAACTCTGTGGTTTGATAGTAATCATACAAGGTTTATCTCTCTTCATTCTTTTTTCTATATCCCTTTTATCACTAACAACTATATCTGAAAAATACGAATATCGAGGATAGACGTCAGAAGCAATATCGTTTGAGTGAGTCCATAAAACGGGTTTTTGTAAAACGTTTTCTGGATAATAAACAATAAATTTAGTATTCTTTTCGGTCATTAGCAGAAGCGAAGAACATATCTCTTCTTCGGTGAGAGGAAAATAATGTATATTTGTATCTCCATTAGTGTTTAAAATACGCCCTCCATTCTCAACACCGATAGGAGCATTTTGAGATATAATTTTTGGGAAAAAATTTCCTAATATTTCTCGTATTCGCACATAGCCTCTTCCAGTTGCAACTGTTGTAATTACACCGGATTCCCAAAGAGAATTGAATCCTTTTATAATCTCTCTTGGTATTTTTTCTTTTATTCTAATCGTACCATCGATATCAAATATTCCTAGATTTATTTTTTCCACGGATTTGATCTATGTACTATTAATAATAGCCATTATATCCAATAATCGCAGAAATATCATTACAGGACAATCTAAAGCTATCAATTGGCTTTTATCTTTTTACTAGAATCAAACCTCTTTCCGTTGAAGAATGGAATAAATTAATCATCAACCCTGTCTAAGTAAGTCATTCGTTAGTTGAATCCAATACTTGACTCCTGTCATTAGTATCTCATCGTTAAAATCAAATTTAGAATTATGATTAACTCCTTTTTCTGGTCCGTTTCCTAAATGCGCATAACAACCCGGTTTTTTTTCTAGATAAAACCCGAAGTCTTCCGAGCCCATAATTGGTCTTGGTTCGGTCAAAACTTTTTCTTTTCCCCATATTTTTTCTGCTACAGAAATTGCCTGCAAAGATTCTTTTTTAGTGTTAACTACTGCACGATCTCCATGTCTAAATTTAAAATCATAATTAGCTCCATAACTTTGACAAATCCCTTTAATGATTTTTTCCATTTCTATTTGAATTTTATCCCGAACTTTGTTTTTATGAGTTCGAACAGTTCCATTTAAAGTCACTTCTTCCGGAATTATGTTATATGCAGTTCCACCATGAAATTTAGTAACAGAAACAACGGCTGTGTCTAAGGTCGATATTCTTCGAGAAACGATTGTCTGTAAAGACATAACTATTTCAGAAGCAACTAGAATTGAATCAATTCCACGCTCCGGATGTGCACCATGAGTATCTTTACCAATAATCTTTAAATCAAAGTTACTAGATGAAGCATGAACCGGACCATCATGAATAGAAAAATATCCTGCTTCCAGAGCTGAGGACGCATGCAGGCCATAGATTGAATCTATTTTGAATTTCTTAAAAAGACCATTCTCGATCATCGCCTCTGCTCCGCCTATGGCTTCCTCGGCGGGTTGGAATATGAAATATACAGTACCGCTAAAATTTTTATTTTTTGCCAAATATTCCGCAGCTCCAAATAGCATTGCCATGTGTCCGTCATGACCACAAGCATGCATTACACCCTTATTGATAGATTGATATTCTAAATTTGTTTCCTCTTGAATTGGCAACGCATCCATATCTGCTCGTAGCGCTATACTTTTATTACCATTCCCTGATTTAAGAACGCCTACTAATCCTGTTTTTCCAATATTTCTGTAAACCTTTACTCCTAATTCTTCAAGTTTTTTTGCTATTAAATTAGAAGTATTTTTTTCTTCCATTGCTAATTCTGGATTTTTATGGAGATGATGTCGTAGAGAAATTAAATTTTTTTTCATCAAATCAATTTTCTTATTTTCTACATGAGTCAACTTCATGTGGAAATTATAGCAAAGTTTATATAAATAAACTTGAAATTAGGCCACAAAGCTCTATTGTGATATAATATGATCGTAAAAGTGTAATTACTAACTATGCTAAGCACTGTTTCAAAGGAATTAGAGCTCCCACATTTTGAATGGAATATTCCCCACGTACCTAAATATCCCAATATCATTGTTACATGTAGTAGAAATCAATTTTTCGGTCAATTCGGCAGATTGGGTTTATTTCCGATATTGTCAGGAGCATCAACTTCAACAGATTTTGCAAAAAGAGTAAATAAATTACTTTCAGAAAAACAAAAAGATAAAATTTCACAACAGTTGAAGACAAAACTATCGGAAATACTGTTCGGAAAACAAAATCCAAATGGAAATAAAATAAATAGTCTTATTTCGAGCAGTAAAGTACATAATTTTTTGAGACATCTTGATGGTATTGTTATACAAAAATCTCCAATAGTTTTACGTAAACCTCCATCAATCACTCCAACTGATATGAGAATGATTTTTGAACAGCTTTTTTCATTAGTGGGCAGAGGCGCAGGTAGTAGATTAGCAGGAGTTCCCTTGACGATCTTAGATGATTCAACTCAAGGAATTAAAACCCAAGATATTCACAATTTCCCTAACTCAATCAACATCAATTATCAATATGGAGATAATAAGGAAAAGTTTAATAATTTTGCACTCTCTTCACGAAAAATTGTTATCGGTCATCCTTATGTTAGTCATATACAAAAGGCGAGTAAGCTAATAACTCAATCAATTGATATTGTTAGTCGAAAATTAGATGAATATATTATTAAACAGAAGCTACAGAAAAGAAGAATTGTTCCAGTTGAAGAAGTAGTTGAATATGCATTAAAAAATGTCAATGAATGGGTTTTAGATCCAACATTAATGCAATATGACGGACCGCCGAGCCGAACTCATCAACAAATGGATTTCTACTTTGTTCCAACTGTAAATATCAGAAAAATTATTATTAAAGATGCTGAAAAAAATAGAGGCTTACTTTCAAGTAGTGTTAAAGAATTATTACAACAAGAAACACAAAAAGGAAATTTAAAGTTAGTTATTTTTGATATTTCAGGTGGTGCTTACGGGACTGGCCTTTCTGAATCAATCGCCAAATTAGCAGGATACGAATCTTCAGGATATATGGATACTTATATTGAAAGTCTTATAACAGGATATGAAGTAAAAATGGGGAAAAAGCCAAAAAATATAGTATTATCACCTAGAAAAGCCGATCTAACGTTAGCGGCATTTGAATATATTCCATTTGTGGAAAAACTTCGAATACAAGGAGTCCAAGTAGAAATAATCTTAGCCGAACAACTGGAAGAAGCTTTGCATAATTATGATAAGAAAAAACCTTTTCAAGTCAAGACTTGGGATGGGAAAATGATTATTCCCGAGTTGATTGCCAAGCGCTTTACTTTTTTAGGGGAAGGTCAAGAAAAAGAAGGAGATAGGGGGTATATTTATACCAGCTTACCGGAAGGAGTTGTGATTATTCCTTCACCCGCTTCACGTATTCCTGCATCGGATAAGCGAGTAAATGGAGCAATATTAGGGGTTTTACGACCACAACTTAAACAAATAGGTGTCGACGTGATCCCCTCAATCTCTCTTTCAATTGTTGATAGAAATTCAGTAGAAAAAGTTGTTAATGAAATTATTAAATTTGGTGAGATAAATGCAGACGAATACCCAGAGATTAAATTTTTAGGATTGATTTTAAAAGTTGATGATAAACGTCCAGGAAGAGAAGGAAAAGGCGATGAAGTGGTTTCCGCTTATCCTATTTCGGCTGGTATTTTTCAAAAAATAAGCAATACCAAGGATCAACAAGAAATTAAAGAGTTTATTCATAACATGCTTTTTCATAGGATTAATAACCTTATTGACAAGGGCGTGCAAAATATTATTGTTCAACCAAATCTACTTACAATTTTTGCTGATGGTAAAGATTTTATGGAAACAAAAATAGTGGTTTATTCAAGACTCAAAAAATAATTATGGGTACACAAATTAAAAAAGTCTTTCCTAGAACCACAAAAAATATATCTAAAACGATTAAGTTGGCATTGATTGAAGCACATCGAAGACAAGAATTAGCTGACAAAAACTTTTTTAATCATTCTAATAGAACTTGCGATATTGAACAAGAAGTAAGAGTTATTAATCGTCTAACTGGTAACCCTGTAAATACTGAAAGTTTTTTGAGCTTAAAAAAAATTAAAGTTCGTTTGGATACTTCGGTAGATAATTTAGAATATGATGCTAATGGTGCAACACCGTTAACATTAAATGGGATCAAACATCTATACTCATCTTTTTTAAAAAAGACTAGGCAAATTCAGGAAACAATCACAAAAGAAAATCCCGATGCTATTTTAGTCCCGATTGGTGTACAGCCTTTAATTAAAGCTAATGAATGGAAAAAATTTATCATCTCTAATCCAATTAACCAAATTCGTTATAAGTTAATGGAAGCAGTAGTAATTGAAGAAAATATTAATCCAAAAATGGTTGTTGTTAATCCAGATACCAAAGAAACTTTTATAGATAAAGCATCTAATTTATCAACAATGACACGAACATCGGGAACACAATTTCATATTTCAGAAAAATCCCCATTAGAAGCAATTCAAACATATAACATATCAATAGCAATTGCCCCAATAATGATAGCTCTTTTTGGTAACTCACCATTTCTTGGAGGAATAGATACAGGGCGTGATAGTAATAGAATTGAAATACTTCGGCAAGGTGAACAAAGAAGGGCGGGCTTACCATTACCTGCGATTTCGATTGAGGATTATTATATAAAACAATTGGCAAAGGCAAGGCCATCATTTATGGAAATTGAGGATCAAGAAAAGGCCCTTGATTTGTCTATGAGCGCCATACACACTGTTACTAGAATTATTATCGACACAAAAAATAATACGATAAGAAATGAATTTAGACATATTGACTCCCAATCTCCTTACAAATCTATTCAGGCCTTTTTATTAACTCTTGGATTAATTGAGGGGTTAAGAAATAAAAAACTACCTGAATTTACAGAATCTCAAGCAAATTTTAAGCAGTCAGTTTGGGGATTAAAAGCAAAAATGAGTTGGCTTAAAAAAGATATGAACGCAAAAGAATTAGGATTATGGTGTATCGAATTAGCTCAAAATTATTTTTTAAAAACGGAAATGACAGAAATTGCACAAAGTTTTTTAAATCCATTAAAGAAAGAAATTATGAAATGTCAAACACAAGCGGAAATAATAAGAGATTATGTAAAAAAGGATATTGATAGTGGTATGGCTACTCAGGAGGCAATTGTACGAGTCTTGAATCGGATGAATAGAGAAATGTTAATGAAAAGCGTTAGTTAAAAAATTTCGATTACATCTGTCTGGCCTGGATCTACGACAGGATAGGTCAATTCATATCCATTTAAAATATGTTGTGGAGCTATTGCCATTTTTTTCTTTAAATTAGTTGTATCTGTTATTTCTGGATGACCCTGCATTGTAATGATTTTTCCTCTACGTAGCGCAGAATATTGATCACGTATCGTATAACCAAGAATAGCAAAGCCAAAAGGTAGGCTTGTAACGCTATCTTTATGTGAATAAACTATAGATATGGGACTTGGTAATGAATAAAAAATAACATCGCTTTTACCCTCAGGAGTTAATTTTAAAATAGTCGTTCCTGTTTCTGCTCGATTATTTATTTTTTCTATTTTTACTCCACCAGCTAATGCGAATGTTTGATGACCGAGGCAAATACCCATCGCAAATTCATCTTCTGCAAGAATCTTTTGTGCAAGCGGTAATACTCTATTTATATATCTTTCTCGTTCTTGAGTTTGTTGTGATAAGTCAATGTCTCCTGATCCAAGCCATATACTACATCCAAATTTATGTAATAAGTCGCTTGGATTATCCCATTGGATTTCTTTATTATTTTGAAGGGGATTTACAAACGTAAGTTTTACATCTATTTTTTCAACAATTTTTCTTAAATTTGCTTGTTCTTTTGCAATAACACTAGTATTTAATCTTGGTTGAATAACTAATACATTACTTGTTCTCGCTTTTAATGTCATATTAGAACATAATATCACACTGACAATTAAGCTGACAAAACCTTGTCAAACTGATCTCTAAGCCAAGCTTCATATCTTTGATCATTGTCAGCATCGGGAACTTCTTCAGGTCTTATTGTTTCTAATCCCATATTAAATAATGGTGATGGAGGTTTGCTAATAATTTCTTCTAAATGCGCTAGAGTTTCTACAGGATCAGCTATATTTTGAACAAAAGTCTTTATTAGAATTTTTTTGAACCGACTCCGTATTCGTTCAGGTATTAAAGTCCCAAAATTGGTAAGTGACATATTCCCGCCTTTACCAGGACGTAGTCCAAGATCAGTTGCTATTTTATATATTAAATGAGGATTAGCTGCAAAAAAAGGATCAACATGAAGACTTCTTGCTGCAAAATTTTCCCAGTTAATAGGCTCTGAGGTTTCCTCACTAAAACGTCCCATTATTCTTTTTGTGCCGGATATCGATCTAGGATTTAAATCTATTGGAACAACCGCAGAAAGACGCTTATTATTATATAATTTTCTTGCTAACGCTAACATATCTGGAGGCAAAATAACTAAATTCATATTCTGATCACCGGTAACACCATTATCTTTATAAAACTGAGCTAATTGGGGCCAAGTCAAAGTGAGTAACTCATTTGTGTATTCATCATTCTTAAGGGGTACTCCACCATCTGCTGTGAGAGCCTCGTCTTGGCCCGTTGCATAAGAAATTTGAGTTTGTGTATGGGCTTCATAAATCAAATATTCTCCGTCTGCCGTCTGTCCACTGGAAATAGATAAGATTGTACTATTTGGAATATACATTTGTACCAATCCAGCGAGTTCTTCACTTTTAAAATTTCTCCGTTTAAGTTGTTCTAACATATATTCTTTAAATTTTTCTTTTGAACCAAAATTATTATAATCAGGGATAAAATGAACACCCGAACCGCTGTCTGGTATTGCTCCTCCCGCAGTTTCATCAAATTTTATGCAGGCACAGACTCCGAACTCAGCCAGTCGGGCAACTTCGTCTGCAACTTCATCTAAATTGTTAAAATTTACTCCAAATCTACCGATAGTACTGTCAGGATGATTGCGACTAAATTCGTCTAAAGCATTATTGAAAACGCCTTTTTTCCCTAAATTCTGATAAACCTGTAAAGACTCATGAACTTCTAAACCCATTTTTTCCATAGTAGAAATTAATTGAGTGTTTTGAAGGTGAAGTACAGCTCGGCTTACCCCTAGTTGTTGACAAAGGTCGGAAATATAATCTGCTTTTGATTGATCAGTTTGAATAAGGACGCCGTTATGCCGTATATATCCATCTGACGAATTTAGTTGACGAAGTATGTCATAGTCTCCCTTTCTGTATGAACCTAGTTCGATTATATTTGAATCTGGCCTTAATAAACTACGAGATGCCCGTTCAGGAGCATTGCTTGAAGCCACTAATGCTATACCACCCCAAACTGCGTTTCGAGCAACGAAGGGTGAGATACTAGAAGGAGTTATAAATTCCGTAACGAGAATTGGTACTCTGGGAATCCCTTTAATTAATTGTAAGCGATTTGACAAGGACTCCGTTACAGAATCTGCTATATGTTTTGAAACTTTTTCGGCACCAGCCATAAACGGTTAATATAGTACTATAAAAATTACAAATATTCAAATATTAGACTGTCACAAAGCTCACGATCTTTATTTATCAAATACATATTTGTTAATGAAAAAAACATTATAATGTTGTAAACTACTAAATTATATGGCTAGTAACGAATTAGATTTAGTTAAAAACTCCCTTAAAAATTTACATTCCTTAATCAATAATAATGACTCAATGAACGATCTTGAAATAAAAAAAGCTGGTCAAACATTGCAAAAAATTTTATTAACAAAAATTTTTAATATTCGCGAACAACAAGAATTGACAATATTTATGAAAAGGAACAATATGTTGTTATTGTTCCAGCAAATATTTGAAAAATTTGAAACAAATTTAGAAGCTGATTTTGCTCGCCTATTAATCAATAAAAATAAAGATATTAAAAAAACATTAATTAGTGATTATCCAATATATTACCGCTACATTATTTCACTCAAAAATGAAATTAAATTAGCTAAAATAAATTCCAAAGATAAAGTACTGTTTGTTGGTAGTGGCCCTTTTCCTATTACAGCCATACTTATACACGAATTGACCCACTCTCAAGTTGACTGTGTTGAGATAAATAAAAATTCAGCAAAACTTTCTAAAAAAGTTATAGATCATTTAAACCATAGTAATTCCATCAATATAATTAATAAAGATGCGTTAACCATTGACTATTCTGACTATACGGTTATTGTGATTGCCATATTAGCTAAACCCCAGGATAAATTATTAGAAGCTATATGGAAACAAATTTCTAAAGGAAGTCGCATTATTTATCGTACTGCGGATTTGATTAGACAAGCCTTTTATGAAAAAACAAAAGCAAATATTTTAAAAAAATATCGTCCCTTCGAAAAAGGTAGGATTGGAGACAAACGTACAATCTCCTCAATTTTATTGGTAAAAAATAATAAAATGGCGGGGTCAAAAAAAATACTTACTTAAAAATTTTATTTATTCTTTGTAAACTTCGTTGCAGATATTATGTTCCCAACGACTAAGATTTCACCTCTTCAAAACCATAACCTTTTGACCTTTGTTTTTTACTATCTTAATATCTTTTAGAATTTCTCAAAAATAATATTCTCCAAAAGCACTCCTTTACTCAATAAAAATATCCTTAGCGATTCAACAGCTGTCCGACCACCACAGAGATAAAAGTCAGAATTAGTGACTAGTGACTGGTGACTAGTGGCTAGTTTATCAAAACAGGAATCAACGTGGCCGAGTTCGAAGTATTTTCTTTCCTCATTCGGAACCATATCTAGGTTTTGTTCACGAGAAAGACAAATCTTAGGATTAAATTGCTTTAATTCATCTAATAAATAAATGTCTTTATAATTTTTTAGTCCCCAAAATAAATTAAATTTATGATTTTTGTTATTTGATTTTATCATCGATCTTACTGGTGCAATTCCAGTTCCAGTTATTAAAAATATTTCTTCTCTTTCATTTTCTCTTAACCCAAACATCCCGGCTGGACCTTGGAAAGTAATTTCTGTATTTTCTTTTAGTGAAAATAAATAATTTGATGCTAGCCCGCCCGGGATTATTCCAATGATTAATTCAAAACTATTTTTCTGCGTATTTGGAGACGCAATTGAATAAAGTCGGGAAACGTAACCTTCACCAGAGGGAATTTTGAGCATGATATATTGGCCTGGTTTAAAAATAATTTCCTTCGGTTCGATTAGATCAAAGTGGTAGAGATAAGTATTTGAATTTAATTGAGTCTTTTTGGTAAGAAGAGTTTTGTAGGTTAAAAGCATTAATTTTTAATTTTAAATTTTTAATTTTTATTCAATTTCTAATTTTTAATGTTTAAAAATTAAGATTTAAAAATTGATTAGAAATTAGGAATTAGTAATTAGAAATTTTTTATAGTCTGGCTCTCTGATTGATCTCCGCCTCGACCAGTTCTTTCGGGCGGCCATATTTTAATCTTGAAAGCTGAATTACTGCTTGAGCAATCTTTTCATTTGAACCGGCTCTGAATTTTTTTATATCTTTAGTCATGTCAACGGAAAAAGGTGGCACTGGTTCGTTGTCGACGATTGTTTTCATATAAGCATGGAATCTTTCTATGTTAATAAGATCGGTTTCACCAAAAACCGGCTGATATTCCCTCTGCATGTATGAGGCATCGGTCACACCGACTCTAAATGAGATTAGTGTTCCAACGTTTCCAAAAATGGCATTCTTGACTTCATCATCCATCTGTCCAATAAACTGATTGGCAACCGTTAAATTTAAATGATATTTTCTTGCTTCAGATAAAATTGTGGCGAAGTCCGGAGTAGCAAAATTTTGGAACTCATCGACATAAAGGAAAAAGTCTCGACGCTTTTCTTCAGGAATTTCCTGACGAGACATGGCAGCAATCAAAATCTTTGGGATCAAGACCAATCCCAAAAAGCTCGAGTTTTCTTCACCTAATTTTCCTTTTGATAAATTAATGAGGAGAATTTTTCCTTCATCCATTACCCTACGAAAGTCAAAAGCGGAATCAGACTGTCCAATAATATTTCTCATGGTTTTGTTGGTAATAAAACGGCCGAACTTGGATACGATATAATCCAACACTTCTGACTTATGAAAGTCTGAGGTTTGGGCAATTTGGTCTGTCCAGTATCGTCTGACGATTGGATCTTGGACTTTGGGAAGAAGTTCCTGGACATATTTTGGATCGGTCAAAACTCGGACTATTTCGACAAACGTTGACCCTTTTTCGCTCATTACCGTCAACATGGCGTTACGGACGGCATGTTCGAATCTTGGACCGATAATACCGGTTCTTTGCGGATCATAAAGTTTATACATTAGATTAATGATTGAGGTGGTAATAAAATGTTTTTGATCTTCGGTTTTTGCTTCCAACAAATTTAATCCCATTGGCCGCTCAACATCGGAAGGGTCAAAATAGATCACATCTTCGGCTCGTTCCGGCGGAATATATTTAATAATGTCATCGATTAAATCACCGTGAGGATCAATCACACAAACACCATGGCCAGCTTTGATATCTTGGATCGCCATATCATGTAGCAAGACCGATTTACCAACTCCGGTCTTTCCGATAATGTAAACGTGTCGCCTTCGATCTTCAACGCCGATGGTAACCGGACGTTTAACACCTCGGTAATATCCGCCACCGATGGCGGTTCCCCCAGTTTGAGGAACTTCAATTGGAACTGGAGCAGTTTTTGCTTTTAACCATTGAATGTGTGGCGTTTCAACTGTTTTATTAGGAAAATGGAAAAGAGTTGCCAACTCGTCGGTTGATAAAACTGAAATTGATTTTTTAAAAGGCCAAATCGACAGGTCTATGATCGGAAAAAATTTGTAGATGAAATTGATCATGAATCCGCCTTTAAAAAGATCTTTTGTTCCGGTAAAATTATTTAGGTCGGAGTTAAATTGGGTATAGGCATTTTTAATGTTTTTTAAATGGGTATCGGCCATATCTTTTGTTTTAGCGGTCACAACAAAACGAATCATAGTTTCAAACCCAGATTTTGAACATTTGTCTTCAATTTTTTCTAATACTTTAGGATCTGTTTTAAAGGTGGCTTTTTCTGGATTGGCTTCGTTTTTTTTAGTACTGGAAACATAGCTTTTTCCCGAGCTTTTCCACTTCCCTCCTGCCGGTCGAATTAAAATTTGGATAATTCCAGCCTCATTATCATCAAATTTTGATAAAGATGAAGTGATCGCGGACAGTGAGTCTGTAGGCAAATCCCGGTAAAGACGGACAGGCATATACGGGGCTTCTTTTTGGACCAAGCCGCCAAAGACCACTTTGCCTTGTTCAGAAAAAATATTTGGCTCCTCCACTTTTCTGATATCAGCCATCGGATAATAGCCGTAAATTGTTTTTTCTATCAGATCAATAATCCGATTAGGCGCAGAAACATAAAATCTAATTTCTGCTTTTTTCCCAATTATTTCAAACGAGATCACATCATCAACCTCCAAAAAAGAAAAAAATCCCGACTTTTTTAATGAAGAAAAAGAGGAAAACATTTGATCGGCGGCATCAATCTTGATTTCATTTTCTTTAGCCAATTTTACCTCGAGGGTGACCATTTCCAAAGAAATTTGTTCCCTTTTTTTTAAACGAAAATAAATAACGATTAAATAAATAAGAGCCAAAGTTAAACCAGCTGCCAAAATAGCAGCAAAACTTGCCAAACTTATTGTGATTAATCTGTCAATCAAGATTTGATAGTCAATCTGGTCCATTAGAAAAAGTATATAATATATATGGGTATGAAACAGCAGGAAAATATCAAAAATATAATTCAAAAATCGAACATTGTTAATTTATTACTTTATTCGTTTATTTTTGTCATTTTGATTATAAATTTAATTTACAGCCAACTAATATCGCCTATTTATTATGGATTTACTATTAATAATGAGAAAGTTACAGTTGCATTTCTTCAAAAAATAAAACCCCTACCAGAATATCAAAGAATTTTAGAGATGAACAATAATGTTTATGGACAAACTATAAAAGATGAAATTTTTTCTCAAGAAAACCAAAAAAAAGAAATGATAAATAATCTTGAACAACAATTAACTATTAATCCGAGAGCAAGGGATGTTCTTTATAGTCTTTATCAGCTGTATTTGTCTGAGGGAGACAAAAATCGAGCAAGTGATTATTTGAGAAAAGCAAGGGAGATTGACCCAGATATTAATTGACCTAATTAACCTAATTGATCTAATTATTCTAAATAAATCCCAATTCCCCAATTGGTTATTGGGTATTATTTAGGTCAATTAGAATAATTAGTAATTAGAAATTTTTATACAATAAGATATGCTCAAACAAGTTCATCTCTACATAAAAGGCGATGTCATCGGAGTTGGTTTTCGGGCATGGACAAAGATCCAGGCCAAAATTATCGGCGTCACGGGCTGGGTAAAAAATAATCACGAAGGTTTTGTTGAAGCCCAAATTCAGGGAGAAGAAGAAAAAGTTAAACAAATAATTGAAATGATTAAAAAAGGACCACCGATTTCCCATGTTTCTAACGTCCAAATCTTTACCCAAGAACCGAAGGAAATTTTTGATCAGTTCAAAATAATAAAATAATTTTTTAAATATATGACTTCATCGGCTTTTCCTTTTGCTTTTTTCAATAAAAAGTTTGTCAAAACTGAAGAAGCTAAGGTTTCAATAATGACCAATGCTCTTCAATATGGTAACGGAGTTTTTGATGGGATTAGAGGCTATTATAGAAATAAAAAAATTTTTGTTTTTAGACTGGACTTACATTTAGAGAGATTCCAAAATGCTCTAAAAATCATTGGGGTTACTATCCCTTATTCAACATCTCAGTTAAAAAAAATCATTATTGATCTCATACGAAAAAATCGACCAAATACGGACTGCTATATCAGACCATTTGCCTATGCAGGAAGTGTCAATACTAAACCCAATTTAGATCAGGATGAAATTTTTAATTTTTGTATTTATATGATCACGATGGGAGAATATTTACCAACAAAAGTTGGAGTTTCAGCTATGGTTTCCAGTTGGCGTCGAATCTCTGATAATGCAATTCCTGCTCGAGCAAAAATTTCTGGAGCCTATATCAATTCATCCTTAGCAAAAAAAGAGGCTACGGACCGAGGTTTTACCGAAGCAATCGTTTTAAATGAATGTGGACACGTAACAGAAGGGTCTGCTTCTAATTTTTTTATCGTCAAAAATAGTATTTTAATTACGCCGTTAATAACTGACGATATTGTCGAAGGAGTAACGCGTCGAACGATAATTGAACTGGCAAAAGCTCTTAATATTCAAGTTAATGAAAGAACAGTTGATCGTACTGAAATATATACTGCCGATGAGGCATTTTTTACCGGGACTGGTGTCCAACTATCCTGGATAAATAAAATCGATAAAAGAATCATTAGTAATGGGAAACGGGGAAAAATTACCGGCCTATTACAAGATTTGTTTTTTCAAATTGTTTATGGAGAAAATAAAAAATATAGTCAAGAATGGTGCACAACAGTTTAAATTAATCTTTTCACCTTAAAACTAAAATAGCCTTCTTTACTGATAATTAAATGATCTGCGATTTCTATTCCTAATAACTTTCCGGCTTTAATCAAATTTTCCGTAACAACAAGGTCATCCTGTGAAGGTTTTAATTCACCCGATGGATGATTGTGGCAGATAATGATCAAAGCGGCATGATTTTTTATTGCTGTTTCAAAAGTTTCTCGAGGGTGGATCAGACTAGAACTTAATGTTCCGATTGATACAATATCCACGCTGATCACCTTATTGCGATTATCTAATGAAGCCACCATAAAATATTCTTTATGAAAATTTGCGATTTTATCTTTTAATAAAAAATAAATGTCTTTAGGCGATTTGACGATAATATGTTTATTTTTGTTTAAACTTGTTTCCATGGCCAATCGCCTTGAAATTTCAAAACAAGCTTTTAGTTGACAGGCCTTAGCAAGACCCAACCCTCTGATTTCCTTTAGTTCTTCGATTGATGCTTCTGAGAGTTGATCAAGCGATCCAAAAATGCTTATTAATTTTTGAGAAATATGAGTAACCGACTCCCCTTTAATACCCCGGCCAAAAATTAAAGATAATAATTCCTGAAGCGACAGCGATTCAACCCCATATTTGACAAGCCGTTCCCGAGGACGCTCATTGACTGGAATATCGTGCAAGGTATAGGTTTTCATTTAAACAGAATATTCAAAGATAATATTACAGTCAACCGCTTATAACCTACAAAAGTGGGGATTTAGATTGTCAGAAGTGTGGACCTACGGGGAATTGAACCCCGCCCTCGTCCATGCCATGGACGCATTCTGCCGATGAACTATAGGCCCGAGAAATCTATCCTCTATATTCTACCATCTATCGTCTAAATTTGGTTATACTAAATTTATGGAGCAACACCCTATCCCTCGACAGATCACCACGTTTGAATTTAAACTAATTGGTTTTTTGACAATCAAACAATTTATATATTTGCTTATTTCCATTCCCACCGGAATTTTGATTTTTTATATTTTCCCCGTCCCAATTTTGAATTTTTTGCTGGGGGTGGGGGTTGGTTCAATTGGTGTTGTCTTTGCCTTTGTTCCCATAAACGACCGCCCAATGGAGGTATGGATAAGAAATTTGATAAAAAGACTATCGTCTCCAACCCAATATTTTTTTAAAAAACAAAATTCGGCTATTTATTTTTTGAAAGATCTGATCTTTACCAATGATCCCCACCGGGTTATGTCCCACATTGATTCTCAACAGAAATTATCAAAATATTTGAATAATAAGGCCCCGGTAAATGGCCAAAATAGAAATCAAGAGATTAGTAATCTTTTTTCCGATTCGTTTTCATCTTTGCTTGGAAAAAAAGTTATTCGTCCTAATCCATCACCAGCCACTAGTCACCAGCCACTAGTTACTAACGTTAAATCCACCTTTCTTACCGGATCAATAAAAAATTACAAACAAACACCCTTGACCGGAGTTTTAGTCTATATAAAAAAAGACGTAACCGGCGACCCGATTAGAATATTAAAGACCAACTCCCATGGAATTTTTGCCACCTATAATTCTTTACCACCATCCGAATATTTATTTGAGGTCAAAGATCCCAAAGGAAATTTCTTTTTTGATACAATGAAAGTTAAGATAGAAAATATTAATGAAAAACCTATTGAGATCGTTTCAAAAGAATTATTATGACAGCCACAAAACCAACCTCACCAGTTAAGGCTTCAACTCAATCCTTTATTGAGATAGAGGAGATAAAAGACGATGTAGTTTTAATGAAAGATTTTTCTGCTGCAACTGTTATTGAGGTCGGGGCGGTTAACCTTTGGCTACTATCAACTGAGGAGCAATCATCGATGATCTATGCTTATTCTGAGCTGTTAAATTCGTTATCTTTTCCCGTCCAAATTTTAATCGTTTCTAAAAGAATTGATGTGTCAACCTATTTAGACTATCTTGAAGATAAGATAAACAAACAAAGTGTCGATATTTTAAAAAAAAGAATGGTTGGATATCGGGAATTTATTAAAAGTGTCATTAAAATAAATACGGTTTTGGAAAAACGCTTTTTTTTCGTCGTCCCTTTTTCACCGCTGGAAATGGGAATCTCCGGTGCCAATCCTGGATCTTTAAATAAGGAGTATGTTTTTACCCGAGCCAAGACGGCCCTATATCCAAAACGTGACAACTTATTAAGGTTGATTACAAAAATTGGTTTAAAAGGTAGTATTTTACAACGTCAAGAGTTAACCGAACTTTATTACAATCTTTATAATCCGTCAGCAACGGGGCGACGATTAGCACCAATTGAAAGCTATACGGATGTGATTATGTCATCAAGCTAAAAACAATTAATTATTTAGCGAGTTTAGAGAGTTTAGCGGGTTAAAAAAACTCGTTAAACTCTTTAAATAAATAATAAATTAATTATTTGCAAACTATGTATGTTTAACTTATTTGGTAAACCAACAACTAATCAATCTTCTACGAATAGCGCTGGTTCTATGGGTAAAAATAACATGGCTGACTTTTTGGCGGCCGGCTCTGTTTCTGTAAAAGATTTGATTGCCCCATCTTACGTTGAGGTAGATTTCAATAGTCTTAAGATCGACGACCGTTATTATCGAACCTTGTATGTCGTCGGCTACCCCCGTTATGTTTCCCCAAACTGGCTTTATTCTTTGATCACTTTTGACCACCCTCTATATATATCTATGTATATTTACCCGACTGAGTCGAAAAATATTTTAGATGACTTGAAAAGAAAGATTGCTGAAATGGAAGCCACAATTGAGGGTGATATTAAAGCCGGAAAAGTGGTTGATCCGACGGTCCAAGTTGCTCTCGACGACGCTCTGTCTCTTCAAGCAGAATTGGCAAAAGGAGCTGAAAGATTTTTCCAGTTTGGACTGTACGTGACAATTCCTGCCGATTCTTTGGAAGAACTAAATCGGATCACCAAGGAGATCGACTCTGTCTTATCATCGCTTTTGATTATTTCTCGTCAGGCAACTCTCGAGATGGAGGAAGGATTCAAGTCAACTTTACCTATTTTTTATGACAAACTTGGTGTCTGGCGCAATATGGATACAACATCACTCGCAACAACCTTTCCATTTGCAACCGCTTCCCTCACCCGCAACGAGGGTATTCTTTATGGACTCAACCAACATGACGGCTCTTTGATCATTTTTGACCGATTTACTTTGGAAAATGCCAATGCGGTGATCCTTGGAAAATCAGGAGGAGGAAAAAGTTTTATGGTCAAACTGGAAGCCTTAAGACTACTGATGATGGGAACCGATGTCATCATTATTGATCCGGAAAACGAGTATGAAAAATTAGTGCCGGCAGTTGGCGGAGAGTATGTTGTTTTTTCTTCTACCTCCAATTATAAGATCAATCCGTTTGATCTGGAAAAAACCAATGCCGGTCCCGATGAACTTTCAAACAAAATTCTCGACCTACATTCTTTAATGAGGGTGATCATGGGGGAATTGACGCCGGCTCAAGACGCTCTCTTAGACCGAGCTTTGGTCTTAACTTACCGAGAAAAAGGTATTACTCAAGATCCGGAAACGTTTTCATTGGAACCGCCTTTACTTGAAGACTTGTTTAAAGTTTTTGCTGGGATGGAAACTCCTGAATCAAAAGAAATGGCTGATCGACTGGAAAAGTTCGTTTCCGGTTCCGCTTCCGGCATTTTTAATCAACATTCAAACTTTGATATAAAAAACCCTTTTACGGTTTTTGGTATTCGAGACCTGGAGGAAAATTTGCGGCCGGTTGCCATGTATATTGTCCTTGATTATATTTGGAATCGGGTTCGTCGGGAAAAGAAGAAAAGGGTTTTGATTGTCGACGAGGCATGGTATTTAATAAAACAAAAAGATTCCGGTGCCTACTTGCATTCATTTGCCAAAAGGGCTCGTAAGTATCAATTAGGATTAACGACCATTACCCAAGACGTAGAGGATTTTCTGTCAACTGATGAAGGAAGAGCTATTATTACTAATTCATCGCTTCAAATAATTTTGAAACAATCGACAGCAGCGGTTGAAATAATTGCCAAAACTTTCTTTTTAACCGGTGGTGAAAAACACTTTTTGCTTCAGGCAGGGGTAGGAGAAGGTCTTTTCTTCGCTGGCCACAACCACGTCGGCTTCAAAGTAATTGCTTCTGAAGAAGAAAAGGGATTGATTGAATAGTTTATCTATACATCACTGGTTTTTCGGTTTGAGGAAGGACTAAGCTCATGCGGCGTTCTTTTTTACTAACTCTTTCGATAAAGGCTTTGATTTTTTGACCGATCTTTAGATTTTCGTCCCCTTTTAGCTTTGAGATGTGAATTAAACCTTCGATCCCGGATTCAAGCTTGACAAAATATCCATATTTTTCTTTTCTCGTTACTTCTCCCTCAACCTCTTTATCTTTTGGATATTTTTCCTCGATTATTTCCCATGGATCTTTTTGTAATCGTTTAAGAGAAAGATTCAATTTAAAATCCGTCATGTTCTTTTCAACAACAAAGACGTCGATTGTATCTCCGATCGTTACGAATGAGGCAGCGTTAGACACCTTTTCCCAAGAAATTTCAGAAATATGGATCAACCCTTCTACTCCTTCTACTTCACAGAAAACGCCAAATTCTGACGCACCCAATACTTTAGCTTTATAAATTTTACCCTCTTTTATCGCCTCAAACTTTTTAACCAAATCTTTATGGGAGATTTTTAAAACTGAAGCTTTTTGAGAAACAACCAAGCGATTTTTTTCTTTATCAACCTCGAGGATCTTTACCTTGACCTTCTGACCACGCATCTTTTCCGGCTGGGAAATAAAAGGTTCTGTTAATTGAATTTTTGGAATAACCCCTCTTATTCCCATAAAATTAATAAACACTCCACCTTTCCCATATTCTCCACACAAAACATCAATCTCCTCTTCATTGTCTCTTTTCTTAATAAGAATATCCCACTTGCCTTTATCGAAGAATTTTCGAAGAGAGACGACTGGAAAGCCATTTTTTGATTCTTCACTGATTATTCTTACTAAAATTTTGTCTCCAACGTTTAAATAAGGTGTATAAGAAGTTATCTCTTTTATTTCAAGCTCTCCCAAAATTGCCTGAGCTTTTCCGCCAACATCAAAAAGGATCCCCTTTTTAGATATAGAAGTAATCTCAGCTTCGATCTCCTTTCCTTTTTTAAGCAAGGCAGGTTTGGTTTTCTTAAGAAGCGAATCCATGATATTCATGGTGACTTTTTTAGTTTTTGTATTTTTTTCTTCCTTCATTATTGAATTTTCTCCTTTTTCCTAAACTCCAAGATAATTAATATACCAAACAGAAAGCCCATTATCAAGGGAATCCTTGATAATCCGAAAACTTTATGTTATATTATAGGGTGTTATGGAAAATATATTACTTCCGACCTTGGCAAACAGGTTTATAAAATACCTGGAGTCACAGGGAAAATCGTCCTTTACGATCGTGGCCTATAAGAAGGATCTTGAACAATTTGTTGGTTATTTATCTTCTCAGGAAATCGCTGATGTCCGCGAAATAAAGAAAAATCATATTGATGGTTTTATCAATAAGCTTATTAATGATAATTATACGAAAAAGTCGGCATCGAGAAAATTAAACTCCATAAGAACCTTTTTTAGATATTTAAAAAACGATGGTGTTATTGAACAAAACCCCTCACTTGATGTTTCTCATCCAAAATATATCCAATCAGCCCCAAGGATTTTTTCAAAACTTGAGTATCGAGCTCTGAGAGATTTTGCCAAAGAAGAAGCTCGGACATACGCTTTGGTTGAGATACTTCTTCAAACAGGTATAAAAATTGGCGAATTGGCCGGACTAAAAACTGAAGATATTAAGGATTCAACTATCCATATCACCCAATATGGTAAGACACCTGCCCGGGAAATCCCATTAAACAAAGCGGTAAAAAAATCAATCGAAGACTATCGAAAGGATCGTCCGACCAACGCAAATGGCGGACATCTATTTATCACTCGAACTGGTCATCCACTATTGATAAGAAACATTCGTCAAATTATTTCCCGTTGTTTTCGTGAGGTTGGGATTGAAAAAGCCACTGTTAATGATTTTCGAAACACTTTTATTGCTCACCAATTAAAAAATGGCGCCTCTGTTGAATATATTGCCAAGCTGGTCGGACACCGCCGGCTCTCTTCAACCGAACGTTTCTTGAACGTTGTTAAAGAAGAGATCCAGAAAAAAGAAGGACTTGGAGAGCTTTAATCTTCGCATATTAGTCTAATTAGACTCATTAGACCCATTTGACCAATTTGATTATATTTTTCTTATTGACAAACCATGTGGACTTGTTTATTATTTGTGGATAAGTTATCCACATAGTTAAATTATGTCCTTAATATCCTCTTACTGGGAAGGGTTTTTAGAAAAGCTGAGAGAAAAAGAAGGTAAAGATTCTGTTCTCGCATCTTTATTAAAACAAGCAAAAATCATTAATCTAACGGATGAAAAAATAACCCTATCGGTTGTCAGTCAAGGGCAGTATGATTTTTTGGAAAAAAGATCTTCTAAAATTGAGGCTGATTTTTTTGACTATTCACAGAAAAAAATTGAGATAGGAATTATTGTCAAGGCTCCCACTAAAAAAAGCGTTTCTCCCCCACTGCTCTCCTTTCAACCCAGCATTGAAGATGTTTTTGCCAAAGCTGGATTAAATAAAAAATATAATTTGGATAATTTTGCCGTGTCGACATCCAATCAGGTCGCCTACGCAGCCGCTCAAGCCGTGGTAAATAATCCTGGAAGTGCTTATAATCCGTTATTTTTATACGGAGGAGTGGGGGTTGGAAAAACTCATCTGGCTCAAGCCGTAGCTAAAGAAATTTTAAAACAAGACCAAAATAAAAAGGTTTATTTTTGTCCGGGTGATAATTTTACCAATGAATTGATTGAGTCTATCCGGGAAAAATCAACCGGGCGATTTCGAAAAAAATACCGCTATTTAAATTTACTTATAATTGATGACATTCAGTTTATTGCTGGTAAAAATGCTGTCCAAGAGGAGTTTTTCCACACCTTTAATTCTATTGCCTCAGCTGGAGGCCAAATTATATTAACCTCAGACAGGCCACCAAGCGCAATTAAGAACCTTGAGGACCGACTCCATTCAAGATTTTTAGGTGGCTTAACCGTTGACATCCAATCCCCGGACTTTGAGCTTAGATCGGCAATCTTATTAATTAAGGCAAAAGAAAAAGGTATAGAGATTGATATTGAAGCGGTTAAGATTATTGCTGAGAGAATAACCGACTGTCGTGGCCTTGAAGGAGCCTTACTTTCGACATACGCCAAAGTGTTAGGAAAAAAAGACAAGATAGATTTAGAAGCGGTAGATATGTTTTTTTCTCAAGATAAAAGCGGTCAGAAAAAAAGGGTCAGCTCTTCTGATGTTATAAAAACGGTTTGCTCTTTTTATGATATAAAACAATCACACTTAAAAGGACCTTCTCGGGCTGCCTCGATTGCTTTTTATAGACAAATATCAATGTATCTTCTTCAAAAAGAACTAGGGTTGACCTTAATTGAAACAGCGGAAACCTTAAATAGAAAAGACCATACTACCGCCCTGCACGCAAAACAAAAGATCAGTAATCTTATTCTCCGTGATCCTAATCTAAAAAAAGAGGTTGATGTGATAACCCAATCATTATTCCAATCTACATAGTTTCCACCGTCTTTACACATCGGTTTTTTTCATTTCTTTTTGTCTTGAAAATCTAATCTTATTTTTATACACTTATACACACACTCTATTACTACTATAAATAGATTAAAAACAATAAAAATGAAAATCCTTTTACCAAGAAATGAGTTTTTAGAAAAACTGGAATCATCATCCCGTTTTACCTCTTCTAAACTATCATCATCAACTTCTCTTCAAGGAGTTTGCCTTATTGGAGAGGAAAAAAACATTCATTTTTATTCAACCGACCTGAACTATTATTATCATTCCATATTAAAAAACGAAAATGATGGTAAGTTCAAAATAATCATCGAACCAAAGAAGATTATCGAATTTTTATCCCTACTTCCAGAAACAAAAATTGAGATAGAAATAAAAGAGAAGGCCATAGTGATATCTCAAGGAAAAATAAAAGGACAGTTCCCTCTTTTTTCCGATCAAGATTTTCCTTTTCCACCAAAAAATACCGAAGAGAGACAAAAAATAAAAACTTCTTTTTTTAAAGAAAATCTGCCTTTTCTTTTTTTTGCTGCCTCAAATGATGAAACGAGACCAGTATTAACCGGAATAAACTTTGTTACCGACGAAGAAAATCTTCAACTTGTGGCCACTGATGGCTTTAGGCTATCTCTTTTATCTGTAAAAAAAGATCTGCCGTTTTCCTCAATGATCATTCCAACAGGCTTTTTAATAAGCGCTCAAAGATTCATTGATAAAGAAACAGAAATAGAGTTTAGCTATTTAAAAAATGAAAAACTTTTAGCCTTTTTTATTGGTGATAATGATATTTATGTCAGGATGATCGAGGGCGAGTACCCCCCTTTTGAAAAAGTTATTCCCACTGAGAAAAAAACCACTGTCATTATTGATTCTGACGAGTTTTTGAGAAGCGTAAAATTGGTCTCCGTCTTTTCTAAAGAATTTTCAAACATCATTATAATGGAAGTGGAGAAAGACTCGGTAAAATTTATTCCAAAAGTTGGCCAGGGGGAAGAAGATGTTGTCTATCAAGAGGCTCATGTTGAGGGAGAAACCCAAAAAATAGCCTTTAACTATAAATATTTGATAGATTTTTTAAACCAGGCCTCAAATAAAAAAATTATAATTGAGTTATTGCGATCAGATGCGCCTGCTGTTTTTAAAATAGAAGGAGTTAATAATTTTTTTCACATAATAATGCCGGTGAGGATACAGGAATAATATGGAAAACTTTATTCTCGACACAAATTTGTTCTTTAATATTGGCGCTGGTCTTGGGATGGGAAAAACCACTGAGGAGATAGTTGTTAAATTGACAGAAATAATAAAAAAACTGAAAAAAAATTCTAAAGCAGTCTTTTATATGCCCCCACGAATTGTTGATGAGTTTTTAAGTTTCTTTGAAAATAAAGATCAGGAATTTATTAAAAATTTTTTATCAGCAGTGAATGTTAAATCGCCGAATCCTGCCTCGTCAAATTTTTCCAGCCAGGTTTTTTATAAGCTAATAGAAGATATTCGTAATCGTAGTTATAGAGGGCTTAATATCGCCGAAGAGGAAATTAATAAGGCTGGCGAAATGGCTTCTAATAAAAAATTTGAATCAAAAAAAGATTTCCAAATATTAATTGGCAAATTTATAAGAAGCTTTCGTGATCGTTATCGAAACGCAACTAGAACGGGGTTTCTGGATAGTGTGGCCGATCTTGATCTGATTGTCTTATCCAAAGAAGTTGATGGTTTTTTAGTTACGAGCGACGAGGGTGTTTTATCATGGGGAAGAGTTTTTGGGATTAAAGAGATGCCCGCCTCAGTTTTTCAGATACGACTCGAAGGTCTTCTTCATTAGAAATTTTTTCCTCATCTGGAATAAGAACAGAAACCCAATCCAACATTTTATCCGTAATGGTTTTTTGAGGGGTCTCTTGATATAAAAGGTGAGAGGACAAAATTATGATTAGTTTTTTCTTCATTTCTTCGGTTGGAACAACTAGGTAGAGATGATAAAAATAAGGAGACTGAGAAACAACCGTTAATGTATAGAAGCCAAACCTTTTTCCAAAATAAAAATGAGAAAGCATTTCCCAACGCAAGGTGATTCCAGCCGCATCAATTCCAAAAGTGGTTATTTTGTTTTCCACGTCAGGCGGAGGGGTGATCGTCAGGACATAAAAAATAAAAACCAGCGCCCAAATAGGGATAATTAATATTTTGTCTCCGAAAAAAAACACAATTAACGATAATAAAAGGGCGACGGTCAGATAAAACTTAAGAATCAAAGATGACTGTTTTTTATATGGACGCAAAGGGGCTTTCCAGGAAAATTTTACTTGAGGGTTTTCATCCATACATACAGAATACTAATAAAGTTGAACTCTGTCAATTATGTGCTATAATAAATACTATATGGATAGTTTCAACAAGGTAATCTCATTTGTTTTGGGTCTGGTCGTTGTTTTGGTTTTTTTTGCTGTGATCACAGGTAAGATTAATTTAAAAAATAAAACCAACACAACTTCAACTTCGAAATCGACCCTATCCCCAACTCCAACCCCAAAAAGCAGTGGAGGTTTCTTTGGATTTTTTAAACCAACCACACCAACCCCAACACCTACTTTGAAACCAATCTCATCTATTACTACAAACACAGGAGCCGATACTAACAATGTTTATAAACAAAACAGTCAGACAGTCCAATATTCAAGCGCCAAATCAATTCCTTCAGCAGGATTACCCACAATATTTCTTCCAATCTTGTTTTCAGGTTTGGCTGGAGGAAGCTTCTTAAGAAAAGCTGGTAAAAACAAAAACAGCTAACTATTTATTCCCCGAATCCTGGTATTTTAAGTATTCCTGAAGCGATAAATTTGACTATAAACACCGAGCCTAAGGTAAAGATCAATCCGGCAATAGCGCCATAGACAACCCTTCTTCCATAATTAAGTCTTTCAGGATTTGCCTGCGAAGTGGCAATGATGAACGAACCATACAAAAGATATAAAAAGGCGATTCCGCCAGCAATGCCAAAAACTATATTAAGTAGTGATTGAACCACTCCCCCAGCCGCGCCACTATTGGTAAACCCCCCACTTTCTCCCCCCAAGCATCCGAGAAAAGTATATTGCTTTCCTGGGGCTCCGGTTGGGGGAAGATTTGTTTCAGAATCAATAGCTAGGCTTTCCCTGGTTGTTGGGTCTGACGATATGTTTGGGTAAAGACATTTTTGGCAAGATGGCCAACTTTGCGGGGCGGGATTAGGTGGACAGTATCCACAAAGATCGCAGGCGGCAAAACGGGGGCCAGAAGTTACTTGGGGAAAACCCTGTGTCGGAATAGGGCTGTCGATTTGGGCAGATAAATATCCGGCGCCAAATAAAAAATAAAAAGCAATTAGCAAAATAGTAATAATTTTTTTCATAAAAACAGTATAGCAAAATTTATAGCCAGCCATATTGTTATAATGATTTAATGAAGAAGTTTGTAATTGGAATATTAACATTAGTGGTTTTTTTATCATTCCTTTTGTTGGTAAAAGCCGACGAAATAGACGATATTAACAATGCGATCAACTCATTAAAAAAGGATTTATCAGGTAAAGAGGTTGATTATCAAAGCCTAAACACAAGGCTAAATGAAATTAAAAACAGGATCGGTGGGCTAGAGCAAGAAATAAGTAAAAAAGAAATTGAAGTAAAAAAAGGAGAGCAGGTGTTGAGTTATCAGAAGGAGCTTTTGAATGAGAGGGTGAAGTCATACTATAAAAACATCAATAATAGTTCAACTCTTTTTTTAAGTTTTTTAGTAGCCGACGACCTCTCAACATCTCTCCGAAAAATATTCTATCAAAAATCAATTGTCGACGAAGACAAAAACACGATCATCAAAATTGTTCTTTATGTTAAAAATCTTGAAGAGATTAAAAAACAGTTGGAAATAGAAAAATCAGGACTGGCAAGATCAAAAATAGACGTCGATAAACAATCTCAAATTATTGCTGGACAAATCAGTCAAACCCGCTCAAAAATCGCCGAACTCACTGCCAGGCAGCAACAGTTAATTGCCCAAAAATTAGCCAGTTTAAACATTTCCAGATCGTCTTCAAGTCCAGGGAGATGTGATAGTGATCTGACCAACGGTCGTGACCCAGGATTTTCTCCACGATTTGCCTTTTTTACCTTTGGCGTTCCCAATAGGGTTGGAATGAATCAATATGGGGCTTGGGGAAGATCTAAAGCAGGCCAAAGTTATGAGACAATTTTAAGAGCATATTATAATTTTGAAGAAATAAAGGATTTTGACGAAAATATTCAGATTAGAGTCGATGGCCATAACTCTTATAAATTAGATGATTATGTTAAAAGAGTTTATGAGGTGCCCAACAGTTGGGGTGATGACGGTGGAATGGAGGCATTAAAAGCGCAGGCAATAGCTGCCCGTTCTTATGCTTTGGCTTATACAAACAATGGAAGTGGGTCAATTTGTGATTCAGAGAACTGTCAAGTCTTTCAAGATGGTGAAAAAGGAGGGAATTGGAGTGTGGCTGTAGATGCAACAAAAAATAAAGCTATGGTCCAAGGAGGAAATCCTATTAAAGCTTGGTTTTCTTCAACGCATGGAGGTTATATTTTTTCATCAGGAGAAATCGGCTGGAGCAACACAGACTGGACAAAACACGCCAATGATTTTGATGGATCTGTGGGAAGTTTTTCCGATTTGGCTTCAAGAGCCTATGATCGAGAATCGCCTTGGTTTTATTGTGATTGGGGTTCAAGAAGCCAATATAATAAAACCGCTTGGTTAAAGTCTGAAGAATTAGCAGACATTGTCAATACGATTCTTTTGGCGAAAGTAGACTCCTCTGTACGAGAACATCTTTATCAGCCGGACAATCCGCCCGCAGGAACAGATAATTGGGGTCCGGACAGGGTTAGACAAGAACTTGGAAAACATGGACAGAAAGCCTTCAATTCAATCAGTAGCGGATCTGTTTCCGCAGATTTTTCTTCAGGAAGGGTTAACCAAGTAAGTTTTTCCGGAGATGCGGGTGACATCTCTTTTTCTTTAAGTGAATTTAAAGACTGGTTTAATCTTAGAGCCCCAGCCAATATTCAAATCGTCGGACCCTTATTTAACATTGAAAAGAGGTAGACGTTTCAAGTATGATGAAGTAATGAATATCTATATTAAAAAACTACTAATTGCGTTGGCTATTTTTATAGGAATATCTGCGCTTTCTTCTTCTGTAATGGCGACGACCTATGACTTAATTGCTCCAACAGACCAACTGGTGAGAGGACAAGAAGTAAAATTTACAATTAACATTGATACCGAAGGACAGTCATTGTCAACAGCGTCGATCGGAATGACCTATGACACCAAGTATTTAGAATATGTATCAACAACTCCAGGAAACACTTTTACAACGGTTTCAGCCGATGTTATTGATGTTGGGAAATTAATACTTACCGGGACATCTGCTAGTCCGTATTCCGGAGCTGGGGCTTTTGCTTATGTAACTTTTAAATTAATTGCAACTCAAGCAGGTTCAACTCAGCTTTGTGTTCTTTTTAACCCGGTGTCAGCTCCTAGCCCTATACCAACTTCCCCAGCATCCATCCCAACCTCTCCTCCTGGGTCAGCTCCGGTCGTCCCAACATCTTTGCCAAAAACTGGAGAATCGGAACCGATGACAAAAGGAATTGTTTTAGCCTCTTTCTTTTTTATCTTAGCCACAGGGAGTTTCTTTATCTTTAAAAAAATATGAATAGGATTTGGCTGAAAAATATACTGATTTTTTTTGTTGGTTTTGTATTGATGGCCAATATTACTTCCGTTTTTGCCCAGGTTCCAACAGTTCCCCCTTCAATCGAACCGCCACCATTGGCCTGTCCTAAGGGAGCGTGTGTCGCTGAACTTGATTCTGTCTATCAACAGCAGGGAAAAGGAGAGTTGTGTACTCCAGATTATAATGTTTTTAAATCCGACCCGGCAAAATACCATTATTGGATAGAAGACCCCGAAGTGACTGCTCAAGGAAAGTCTAACGATCGGGCCCGCCAATTTATTTATTGGGTGACCACCCATTCCGCGATCGACAATCACCCGGTTTTAACCCAGGTCTGGTCAACGGCGAGAAACCTGAGTTATTTTCTAGTGATACTTACAGCAGCACTTCTTGGGTTGGGAATAATTATCGGTCAACGGACTAATTTTGAAACAGGGATTAAGTTGTGGCCGGCGATTACAAAAATACTGACATCAATCCTTTATATAGCCTTCTCAGCAACAATTGTTATAACCGTTGTTCAGTTGTCCGAAGTGATGATGAAGTTTTTTATCGAAAACTTAGGAGGGAAAGATCTTTTTAATATTTATTTCTCAGCTGCTAGTCAGGAAAAAAATTATACGGATTTTATCGGTTGTCGCGATCTAAATATAAGGGTTCAGGAAGCGGTCAAATCGGAGATGCTGATTTTGAAATTAACCAACTGGAGCTACTATTTTATGGGAGGCATGTTGTTGTTGAGAAAAATTATTTTATGGTTTTTGCTTTTTGTTTCTCCATTCCTAGCAATTCTTTTATCGTTTGCTTTTATAAAAAATGTTGGAATGATATGGATAGGTGTTTTCTTTCAATGGGTTTTTTATGGTCCGTTGCTGGCGCTATTCCTTGGAGGTCTGGCCAGCGTCTGGAAATATGGGATACCGTTTGTTTTTGATTTTTCCAGGGTTAATACAGCAGCCGGTTATATCTATCCAACAGCGATCAACATTCTTTATGGAGGGCCGGCGCAAAAACTATCGGCAACAAATAATGGAAATTATGTTGATACTTTTGTTGAATACATAATTACTTTGATCATGTTGTGGGCGGTAACGCTCTTTCCGTGGTGGTTGCTTCGTATTTATCGAGACTATTGTTGCGAGGGAATTAATGCTATGAAGAATATGATGTTGGCGGGTTTAAATCCTGGGCATCCAAGCGGACCTTCTCCAAGTCCGACCCCAATTCCAGCCAATATTAATTCGAACGTTGGGGTGGAAATGAAAATTCCTAGAGAGATCGGGGCGACCGTTAAAACAAGGATAGAAACGATCGAAGAAATTAAAAAAGCAAAAACCGAAGATATTAGCCGATCTTTAAATATCAAAGCAAGTAATATTACTGATATTGCCAATTTTGAAACCAACAAAACCCTCAACGAAACCACCAATAAAAATATTAATTATTTGAAAAATCCAATTCAGGCTTCAACTCCAGCCGAAAGACAAAAATACATGAATATCAGAAGCGAGCTTTCAACCCGAGCTGCCAGATCTGATCTTGCCGCCCGCCAAGTAATAAACGTCTTTACAACCTCAAAAACAGAGCAATCTCATATTCGGCAAAACATCATCACTTCCCTGCCAAAAATGGTGCCGGTGACACAGGTGGTTTCCTACAAGGTTAAATTATCTCAAGAAAAAGTTCAACAAATATCTTCAGCAATCACAAACACCGTGATCAATAATAAAAATGTCGTTGAAACGATTTCCCAAAAGTCCGGAGTCGGACCGGAAAAAACGACTCAGGTATTAAATTCGCTTCATCAGAATATTAATACTCCAGCGACCCAAGTGGCTCAAAAAATTGCTGACGACACAAAGATAGAAAAAGAAAAAGTGACCTCAGTTATCAAAGAATTTTCCGTTCAAATAAAATCTGACGCAAAAATCAGTGAGGCCGTCGCTAAAGACAACAACCTGGATTCAGCACAAGTTAAAAAAGTTATTGATGCCCAGGAAAAAATAATCAGTGAGCCGGAAAAGAATATTGAGCAAACGGTGGTCATGTCACAGGCGGTATCGATTGACGAATACGAAGAGGTAAAAAAGATGTGGACACAGCAGTACGAAAAAGGAGAAATTCCAACCACCGAAAATATTAAAACCAGAGACGCCTGGGTTGATCAAGACATCGTTGTCATTACTAATACTCTTAATAAATTATTTTCTCCCGATGTTCAAATAAAACAACAAGGGTTAGATGAAGTCGGCTACATCTTGCCAATATTTTTAGTTAACAATCTATCAGGAGAACAATTGGTCACCTATCTAAAAGCAAAGATCGAGGCGGCCAAAATGGTTAAAGCCCTCATAGACCGCGAAAAAGAGGTGACGGAAAGACTTAAGGCGGGAGCGGAAGAAAAGGTTGATATTCTGAAGCCAAAAAAGAAAGAAGCGGAGAAAAGCATGGAAATGAGTGAAGAATTAAAAATGAAAAATTAAGAGTGTAATTAAAAATTAAAAGTTTTTTAAAATTCTTAATTCTTAACTTTTAACTCTTAATTATAATTTCTTTATTAAACTTCGTCAGCACCTCTATCTGTTTCCCTTCCTTAATCAACACCGTATCCTCGATTCTCATCCCCCATTTGCCTTCAAAATAAACTCCGGGTTCAATGGTTACTACTTGATTTGGTAATAAAATGTCAGTTGAAGTAAATGATATCTTTGGGAACTCATGGATTTGTAAACCAACACCGTGTCCGGTGGAATGGGGGTAGGTTGTAGGGAGTAGTGGGTAGTTGGTAGTTAAAACTTTACGACAATATTGATCGATTGAGACGGGATTGTTGTCGGTTTTTAATTTTTGAATAGTTTTCTCTTGTGCGTTTAAAAGAGCTGTATAAGTATTTATCATTTCCGCAGTTGGTTTACCGGTAAAAATCATTCGAGTTGTGTCGGAATGATAGTCGTTAAATTTTGCTCCATAGTCGATCAAGATAATAGAATTTTTTTTAACTTTTTCATTGGTTCCATTTCTGGTGTCATAGTGAGGAACGGCAGAATTTTTGTCTACTGCCACAATTGGATAAAAAGAAAAATCATAACCTTTTTCTTTTAACCAAAACTCTATTCCAAAGGCAATTTCTTTTTCTGAGATTCCCGGTTTAATTGTTTTGACGACTTCTGTAAGGCATTGATCGGCGATCTTACAGGCGGTTCTTAAGCTACTGATTTCCTCATCATCTTTTATCTCCCGAATCTTAATAATTAATTTTTCCAAAGAAACCGTTTCAACGGTGGGCAAATATTCTTTGATCCTTTGTAGCTCGTTAACATTCAAATCATCTCCCTCAAATCCTAGTCGTTCTATCTTTTCTTGTTCAACAATTTCTTGTAAATGTTTTATCAATCCTTTCTTAGGAGTTATCAGTTTTAAAATTAAAGATTTGTTATTGATAATATATCTGCTGTCTGTAAATAAATAAATATTTTTCTTCGTCACCATTCCCCACCCTTCCCTCTCATTGTCCGTCAATGTTTTAAACCCTGTCAGATAAAGGATGTTATAAAAATTCGAAACTAAAAATCCGTCGAGATTTTTTTCCTGTAAAATTTTTTGTAACTTTTGAACTCGTGTTTGTAGCATAGAAGGTAATTATATATAATTAACGCCAATGGATAATACAATAATTAATCCAATTACGGTAGATAAAGTAAAAAGATCATATCCAAAACCATCATTGTTGGCTAATAAAACAAACCTTCAAAAAGAGCTACAAAAAAGAGGCTTAAATATTATTTTGAAAGAAAGTTTAAAAGGAGGGTTTATTTCCCAAGTTTATTCAGCGACACTTGATGATAAAGAAGTTGTTGTTAAACATACAGCCGGGGCAATCCCCTTCGACCCAACTGAACTATATTTGGACAAAAAATCTCACGATGTTGACTGTAAAGTATTGAAAATGCTACAGAATAATTCAAAAATAAAAGTACCCAAACTAATTTTTAATTTTCCAGATATCACTACCTCGATAATGGAAAATCTTTACAGTCAAAATTTTGAGCTAATGCAAAACCAGATATTCACCAGGAAAATATCAGTTAAAACAGCTGAAAGTGTGGGTAAATCCATCGCTTATCTGACTATTGAGTCAAGAAAATGGAAAGAATTCTCAGTGACTCAAACTGCGTCAATGAGTGTTTATGAACGGGGTTTGGAGCTTCGCTTAGCTTATCCTAATAGTCAAAAAGAATATTTAGAATTAGAAAAAGAGTATATAAAAAATAATAAAAATTGGTCTTGGCCTGATTGTCATCCAAAAAATATTTTTGTTAATAAAAAAGATGAGGTGACATTTATAGACTTTGGTTATTCTCAATGGGCAGATCAAAGATTTATGTTGCCTAGCCACCTGGCTCACATTGTTATTTATTGCTTATCTGGGTACATAGAAAAAGACTTAGCTAAAGAATATATACTTCGATGTATCGATACATCGAAAGAAATTGAACCAATTGATGAAAACATTTTTTGTAAATATTTAGCGATGGAAGTTTTTCATCGTGCCAATGGAAAATGGGTCGTGGGAATTGATAAGAAAGAGCAAAAATTAGCTCTTCTTAAATTTGTATTTACGGTTTTTGATGAAAAAATAAATAAAATTAATCAATTGCTGAATCTTCTTTAAAAATGAAACTATCTAATAAACAAAAAGGTATTTTGGCGCTAATTGGGTTGGCTTTTACTTATGCTTCTTTTGGTTTTTTTACGAGATATCTATCTGTAAGTTTTGGATTTTTTCAACAATTGTATCTTCGAATTTTCGCTGGTTTGATAATTGGATTTTTGATGTTTGGAAAAAGCTTTGATTTTTCAAAACTTAAAAAAATAACACCCGGAGAATGGTTACTACTTATATTTCGCGCCGCCGCTTATTATTTATTGGGAGCAGCTTTATTTAATAAAGCAGTTTTACTGACCAAAATAAGTACGGTAGCTTTTATAGGAGCAATTCCGATGACGGCGGTATTGGGGTTTTTAATTTTGAAAGAGAAGGTGTCTCTAAAAAAAATAATATATATCTCCTTATCTTTTGCCGGCGTTATTGCAATTTCGATAAATAATTTTTCCAGTTTTGCTTTTGGGCAAGGAGAAATATTTGCCATCATATCAAATTTTTTTGCTGCACTAAGTATTATCTTTAGAAAATATCAAACAAAGCTTCTTAATAATGTTGAGATCACCCAAATACAATTGTTTATTGCCTTTATTTTTATCCTAATCGCCTCTTTGTTGGCACGAGAGGGGTTACCAATAAATAATTGGAATGGAAGTGTTCTTTTAATTATTTTATTGTCAGGATTAGCAAATGTTTTAATGATATTTTTTACCAACTACGGATTTGAGCATGTTAAAACTTCGATCGCCAGTAATATTCTGACCCTTGAAATGTTTTTTGCAGTTCTGATAGGGCTAATAATCTATCGCGAGGTACCCTCCTTGAAAGAAATACTTGGTGGAGCTTTGATTTTATTTAGCGTTATTCAGATGAATAAGTTAGAATAAAATAATTTATGAAAAACAAAAATAAAACTTTACCATCAACTGCTATTCTTTTAGCTGGTTTTGGATATGCACTTTATGGTCCATTATCAAGAATTGTTGGAAGTGGAGGCTTTGGTACGACTGGTCAAATTCTTATTCGTACAATCATTTGTGCAATTATCGTTTCTTTAATAACTGTTTTTACTAGAGCAAAATTAATAAAAATTAAGCCACGCGATTATCATTGGTTTGTTTTATTATCATTAGCGGCAGCAGGAACAACTCTTTTTTATATTCCTGCTATTATAAATCTACCTCTTGGATTAACAATGTTTTTGTTTTATGCATTTGGAACAATTTCTTCTTATTTAGTCGGATATTTTTTATTTAAAGAATCACTTAATAAAGGAAAGGTTATTGCTTTTATTTTGGCAATCGTAGGTTTGACAGTAATGTTTTTTAAATCAATTTATTTAACTAATAATTTATATATAATTTTTGCTTGTATTTCGGGATTTTTTTATGGACTCTATTCAACTTTCTCAAAAAAGATTACCAACAAATATTCTTTAACGCAATCGGTTTTAGTCACAACAATTATTCAATTAACTATTTTTTTAATTTCTTGGTTAATTATTAGAGACAACATTTATGTTTATTCTATCCAGTCATGGGCAGCTAATATATATTATGCCATTGATGTTATTGTAGTTGTTTATCTGGTTTTTTACGGATTTAAGCACATTGAAGCACAAATAGGAAGCCTTCTTCTTCTAAGTGAATTGGTTTTTATTATAGTGATTGGTTTTATGTTTTATCATGAAGTTCCATCAATAGTACAACTAATTGGAGGTGTTCTAATTGTTTTAGGAATGATAATTCCACAGTTTATAAAAAATTAAAAACTTTTAGCCTTTCTCAGCCAACCTATTCTGACCTCGGAGGTTAGAATTCGGGTGGCTGTAATAATTTTATGGTTTTGTTAAAATAAAGAATGCTTAGAAGACTGGTGATTTTCATGATCGTTTTGGTGATTGCGATCCCTGTCTTATTTTATTCATTCCAATACTTTTCCCGGGCCGCCTCGATCAAAGCCAATATCGTTGTTGACGTAAACAAAACTTCAGGCCCTTTTCCTGACCGCTGGAAGGCATTAGCCCAGGGTGGTGAAGAGTCAGGGGTAAGGATGTTGGCAAATGTTGTCTCTAAGGTCTCCGGTCTTTATCCAAAATATATCCGCCTCGATCATATCTATGATTTTTATAATGTTGTTTCCCGTGATTCTTCAAATAATCTAAAAATTAATTTTTCTCAATTGGACCAAACGGTTTGCGATATTTATCATACCGGTGCTAAACCATTTTTTTCACTTGGCTATATGCCACCCACCATGTCAAATGACGAATCATTGATCGGTAAACCAAAAAATTGGAACGAGTGGTCATTTTTAGTCCAAAAAACCGTCGAACATTACAGTAGTAAAGAAACCATCTTACCTTGTGGAGCTCTTGAAGACTTTTGGAAAACAGACATCTACTACGAAGTTTGGAACGAACCAGACCTGGAGACTTTTGGTAAATGGCGATACACCGGTGGAGATAAAAGCTACAGCGAACTATATTTTTATTCGGTTAAAGGAGCCGAACAGGCCCAAAATGTTTTGCCGTATAAAATTGGTGGGCCGGTGACGACGGCGCTTTACAAAAACTGGATCCAACAGTTTTTAAATTATGTAATTACAAATAATTTAAGGATCGATTTTATCAGTTGGCATCATTATTCAAAAAAAACCGATGATTATACTCAGGACATAATTAATTTAAACAAATGGTTGGGTGAAGATCCAAAATATAATCCTTATGAGAAATTGCCAAGGATCATTTCCGAATGGGGTTATGATTCGGAAAAAAATCCCATCGCCGATACGAGCGTTGGAGCCGCTCACACGGTCGCCTCACTTCGAAATTTAATTGATGCCCGTCTGGAGCAGTCATTCCTGTTTGAAATAAAAGACGGGCCGTCTCCTTCTTGGGGAATCCTAACCTATGACGGTAAAGAAAAACCTCGCTATCAGGCCTTAAAGCTTTTAAATGATCTGGATGGAAACAAATTGATAGTTAACGGAGAAGGGAGCAATGTCAGTGCTATTGCCAGTATTAACGATGTGAAAATTGTTTTAATTTTAACTAACTACGATGAATTTGGTCAAAACTATGAGGCGGTGCCGGTAAGTTTTAAAAACTTAGATGGAGCTAATTATAAACTGACTAAAAAATATCTGGATGGCCGGTCAGAAAGTACGCTAAACATGGTTCCGATCAATGGTGAACTAAGATTTAACGGAGAAAGGTCGATCATCATGCCAGCCAATACAATTGTGGAACTAGAGCTTCTTAAGGTTCAATAGCTTTATCTCTTTTCAAAATATAAGGTGACAACCGATGTTATGGTTTGCGACCCTTGTTCGATCGATGGACCTCCTCCTCCACCCATGCTATCTACTGCTAGTTTTGCATACATTGGTACGATTGTTTGTCCGTCTGGTGAGGATTCCACAATGTTGGTGATCTTCCCCAGCTTTATTCCAAGGTCTTTAGCGATCTTAGTTGCCTGGTCTTTGGCATTTTTGATAGCGGCATTGCGAGCCTCTTCACGATAAAGTTCTGGTTTTCCAACAACGAAACGGGATCCATTGATCTGGTTTGCTCCGGCTGCGGTCACTGTTTCAATCACCTTTGAGGCCAACTGAGGATCTCTGACTTTGATTTCAACCGTCACACTTCCATTGTATCCGTCAACTTTATTTTCATTATTAATATAGTTATAGTTCGGGCTTATCGAATAGTTGGAAGTTTTGATGTCGGCCTTTTCAATCCCAATTCCCCTTAAAGCATCAACTATTCTATTGTTGACTTCATTAATTTTTTTTTGGGCTTCGTCAACGGAAGAGGCCTTATTGACCGTAATTCCAGCGTCAACATAAGCCGTGTCCGGGGTAACCTCAACCTTACCCTCCCCAACAACCGCCAATTCTGAAGATTGGGTCGTACTAACGATTGTCATCGGATAAGAAATATTAAAAACTTTAATAGTCAAAAGACCAAGAATGGTGAGAATGACCGCGGCTAAATAGTTACCAGAAAAATTTTTATTTTCCATAAGATTGTAAATTTGTTAACTTTTATTATTATGAGTATAATAGATTTATGTTAGTTTCAATAGTGTTTCGTTCAGTCATTGTTTATTTGTTTGTAATAATCGCGATCAGGCTTTTTGGGAAAAAAGAACTTTCTCAGCTTTCAATCATTGATCTAGTTTTTATTCTATTAATAAGTAATTCTTTACAGGCCGCCATGATCGGGAATGACACAACTTTAGTAGGTGGATTGGCAGCAGCGGGGTCATTATTTATCGTCAACTGGTTACTGAAGAACTTAATCTATAAATCAAAAAAGATCAGTGAAACGATCCAGGGGAGTCCGATATTATTAGTCTATCAAGGGAAAGTTCTTCATAAACATTTGGAAAAAGCTCAGATATCTCATGATGAACTGGAGGCGGCCATAAGGGAGCACGGGGTCAAGAATATTGAGGCGGTTGATCTGGCTGTCCTTGAGGTGGATGGGAACATCAGCGTCCTTTCCAGCAACTTTACCAAAAAAACCAGAAAAAGAAGAGTCCATAAGTCATTGGGATATAGTAATTAAAAAATACCTTAATTCTTGAGATTAAGCCTGCATGATGCTATAATTCGTCAATGCAAGAATTAGCCCGTCGCTATAGTGAAATCCTCAGAATAAAATCTTTATCTCCTGAAACAATTTTTCAAAAAACACAGAGAGTAAAAGAATCTTTTATTGGTTGGCCGATCCATAAAGGTCTTAACGATTATCCCTATTCTCTATTTCCGCTCACAGATGGTCCAATTGATCCAGGTTTAGTTGAAGATATGGCTGATCTTATCATTTATAGTGATAAAAGAAATAATTTTGAAAGAGCCGATATTTTAGTATCAGAAGGAGATCGGGGTGGCGGTTTGATTGCTCAGGCGATTGGAACTAAAACAGGCATTCCAATTACTTTGGCCAATTGGCATGCCACCCCTCCCAATGTTTCAGGAATGGTAAGTGTTAAAACCACAATTGGATTTTCAGGTCGTGGAGATATTGCTATTTATGGAATTCAACCGGGGCAAAATGCAATTGTAGCCGATGATCTTCTCAGTACTGGTGGAACATCAAAGGCTTTGTTTGAGGCAATACTAAAGATGGGGGCAAATATAAAAGAAGCATTTTTTGTTGGTGAAAAAGTCAATCTTGGAGGGAGAGATAATATTTCCCAAGGATTTCCAAATATAAAAATAACATCATTTGCAAGATTTATTTCAGAAATAGAAAACGGTGTGACGATCGACGCAGATCTTTGAGGTAGAATATAGTCTATGTTCGATCGCGATTTGGTAATTATTGACGTCGAGACGACCGGAATAAGTCCTCTTTATGAACGGGTCATAGAACTGGCAATGATCAGGATTTCGAAAAACAAGATCGTCGATAAATTCACAACTCTCATTAATCCTCAGAAACAAATATCTCCATTTATAAGCTCATTTACCGGGATCACAAATGAAGAACTCGAAGACGCACCAATATTTGAGGACATCAAAGACAGGATAATAGAAATGCTTGCAGGCGCGGTATTTGTGGCCCACAATGTCAGATTTGATTACTCATTTATCAAGACCGAGTTGAAAAGAATTGGTGTCAACTATAAAGCCAAAACGTTTTGTACGGTCAGGTTATCCCGCCGGCTTTATCCGGAACACAGAAGTCACAGTCTGGAATCGGTCATCGCCCGCTTTAATTTTAAATTTATCAACCGTCACCGGGCGTACGACGACGCCTTTGTCCTTTGGCAGTTTTTACAAAAAATTAAAAAAACAATCCCCAAACAAACATTATTAAAAGCTTGGGCCGATCTGACAAAATCATTATATTCCGTTAACGATGATATAAAAACCCAGGTTGATGCCCTACCAGAGACTTCCGGTGTCTATATTTTTTATAACAAAGACAATGAAGTTCTCTATGTTGGGAAAAGCAAGAATATCAGCGATCGAGTGGTTAGTCATTTTTCTCAAGACGTAACATCGACAAAACATTTAAATTTAATTAAAGAAATTGTCAGGATAGGCCATTTAGTAACAACCGGAGAACTAGGTGCCCTGCTTTTAGAGTCGCAGCTGATCAAAGAGCTGCATCCAATTTATAACGCGAGACTTTTGGATAAAAAAGAATTTGTCGTTTTGACAAAGGAACTAAAGAAAAACGGCTACTGGACATTAAAATCAGAAACAGTTAAAAGTTTGACCGAAGTGGATACGGACAATTTACTGGGAGCTTTTAAAAATAAACGGGCCGTTAAAGAATATCTGGAAGCGTTTGCCGATAAATATAAATTATGTAAAAAAGTGTTGGGACTGGAGTCGGGAAAGGGATCGTGTTTTGCCTATAAGCTTAAAAAATGTCGGGGGGCTTGTCTCAAAAAAGAAAAAAAACAAATTTATAATTCCCGATTTTTGATCGCTTTTATCGAGTCACGGCAATTTCGTCCGTGGCCTCATAAAGGTTTGATAGAAATTATGGAAAAGAATAAGATTGAAGATAAATGGGAGAGCTATATAGTTGATAACTGGTGTTTGATCGGTAAAAAAAATAATGTTGGCGATGAGGAAAAATTCTCCCCCGTCTTCGACCCTGATATTTACAGAATTATTGAAAGATATTTAAGGAACAACAATCCTTCATTTAGAAAAATTTGATTCTAGATAGATCTTAGGCGGGTAAGCCAGCTAATTGACGAAGTTTTATTCCAACCCTAGATTGTGATAGGTTAAAATTCAAATCATCAATATATTTGTGAGCATCATTAATAGGTTTTACCGGGTTGTATAAAATTTCACCCAATTCTTGAATAAAACCGTCATTTAAATATTTTTTAAAAACATTAATCTTATTTTGAAGAACTATTTTTATGGCATAATCTGTTTCATCCTCTTTAAGTTTAAGTTCATTTGCGAGTAATTTTGCCGCATTAACTCTAACTTGTTCTTCGTTTTTTCGGAAAAAAGAATTATTGTAAGAAACCGCTTCATCATATTTTTGGCAACGAAAATAGAAATCAGTTATTTCGTCCCAATCGTCTCTTTCAAAATCTTTAACAAATAAATATCTATATTTACTCCAACTTTCTTGCTGCATGATAAAAATATCTTCTGGTAGTGTTCCCTTCTGCGTTTTAAATGCTTCTTTTACTCTTTTTAAAGACCTTTCAGCATTTTGGATTTCAAGTAGTATTGTGTTAGCGGCATCCTTTTTATCATCGTTTCTTTGTCGATTATACACAAGAATAGCAACTCCACCAACAAGGAGAGTTACACATGCATTAAGTAGAGAACCATATATATTAATAGCATCAAAAATGCTTTTAAAGAAACTATTTATTGGAGAGTTTAAAACAATAAGAAGAACAACCAGAATAACAAAAAGAGCGTAACTAAACCATTTCTTCATACAAAGTCATTATATGATAATTTAATACAAAATCAAGTTTTATTGTCATAAAATTTTTAAAAAATAAATGAAAACTTAGTAAAGTCTGGCGTTCTGCATTTAGTTTTAATGAGTGATTCATATAGACGTTTACAAGAAGATGAATGAGAGTTTACGTAGTTATAAAAATCCTTCAAAAATTTCTTATTATTAATTTCTCTAACATCCATAATGAATTGGATTTTATGTCGGGCTTGAGTTCCGCCTATAAATGGGACAGAATGACCTAACTCATAACCCAATTTTGCAGATATTTTTGATATCTCAAGTAAATCTAATGAATATGGGTATAATTTTTTAATCGTTAAAAAAGCCTTATTTTTAACGTTAATATCTAAAATTTTTGCTTTTCCCCTTGCAATAAGCTCCCAATCAGGATCATTATCAAATGGTTGTCCAGACCAATATCTTTTCATCCAGTCATTATCATTATGTTTTTTTGTTATGTTTTTTGTTATCCATTTAGCATCAACCTTAGTAATATCGGTAGTTGAATTATATTCAAGATCAGCTTCAGTTAAATATTTTTTATTAAATCCCCAACAAATACCCTTTTTAGCGGATGTTTCATTTTCAAAAAAATATAAACCTAATAAGCGAGAAACCTGTGAAGGGTAATAAGTCTCTCTTATTAATTCAAGCATTTCTTCATTTTTTGCATTTAAAAGATTATCTTTATGATCTCTAAAGTATGAAACTGCCCAAAAACTTAAGGGCAAAAAGCTTTTATCACTTATACATTCACTACTTATCATTTCTCCTCTATAAGTTTCCCATGCGGCTGGAGGGAAGTCTGTATTTAAAAAAACCCAAAGTTTTTTCCTCATTAGAAGTAGCAGAAAATTTACAAAAATTTTTTTTGTGGAGATGGCGAGAATTGAACTCGCGTCCGAGAAAACACTAATAAAAAGGTTTAGCTTAGAATAGATTATTTTTACTCGATTCCGATCGCTTGTGTAATCAAAGCGCTTCGGAAAGCTATTT